>Ga0222719_10004261_pt1 | contig 12556 bp, 22 predicted proteins | sample C33_34DmetaG_FD_165039 | JGI IMG/M metagenome (GOLD analysis project Ga0222719, IMG submission 165039) | Estuarine water microbial communities from San Francisco Bay, California, United States - C33_34D | ecosystem: Environmental > Aquatic > Marine > Unclassified | place: USA: California...
CGCGCGCGTTCCTTATACCCCCCCCACCCTGCCCACGTTGGTAAACCACCCCCCAAGAGCCAACCGCGGGTCCTCAGAAAATACTTGTCACCACTGGAACATTATATGTGCAGTCTGTGCATTATGGACCGCCCATTAGGGTGTCTTGTTTATCAAGACAAAAATGTGACAGAAAAAGGCCCTAGCTTGTATTGTGCAGTCTGTGCATAAGGGGGCGACACTGCGTGGTAAGGTGCTCCTATGAGATGGGCAAAGCTGCTGCGCCACCTTGAGCGAGCGACCAAAACTGAAGTGCTCCGCAGGTGGGCCAGAATGCGCCCTGTCGCGCCGCCTAAGCCAGCAGTGCCGCCAGCACTGCCGAACGCTAGCGCCTACGTGTGGAGCGACCTACGGGGCGTAGAACGAACGAAGGCACGAGGCGAGGCGAAGGGTGCGCGGGACTGGTCAAAAGTCACCGGTATCACTTTGCATCAAACGGCGGTCGACTTCGGTGACGATCCTATGCGTGTCTTGAACGTGCCAGCGCATGGTGCGACGTTGAGAGACGGCCGCATCGTTCTCTTGCACGAGCCGACTGACTATATGTGGCACGCGGGAGCGTTGAACCGCACCGACATCGGCATCGAGGTGTCGTGCCGGGCATGTGGCATCGAAGGCAACGGTGAAACGCTATGGCTGCCGAAGACCTACGACGACCTCCGTGGCGATGACAGGCTTGAGATGGCGGTGGAAGCGAGCGACGTGCAACTGATGGCGACACGCCGACTGGTTCGGTACTACATCGAACTTGTTGCTGAGAACGGCGGGCAGATCAAGTACATCCACGCACACCGGCAGTCGAGCAAGTCGCGTGTCAGCGATCCCGGTTCTCGCATCTGGCGTGAGGTCGGTGAGTGGGCACGCAACGAGCACGGGCTGCAAGTCGGCACGCGTGCAACGTGGACGAAGGGCGGGTTGCCGTTGCCCGACGTGTGGACCGGCGCGAACAACGGCGTGCGCTACTCGTGGCGTGTTCGCGGATTGTGAAAATAAAAATGCCGCGTCCCTCGGGGAAAGTGATGACCCAATGACGCGGCTGCGGGTGTTATTACGGACACCGCCCGCTGGTCCGTAGTGGCGTTATGAACAAAAACGCCGCCAAGTTACTGTAGCGGGGGTGAAGTAGCCTAGCCTCTCCATTCGCAGTCTTTCAGTATCAGCGTACCTACGATCTCACCGCCTGTTTTGCCCGTAAATTCGACCTGCTGCCCTTTTGTCAGCGAAAAGGCTTTTTCGGGAACCCTCGGCTGGCAGTTCACAATACCGCTGAACTCATACTTTTTGCCTGTTCCAATGGAAATAAACGGTCGGTCGTCAAAACCTGAGTCGATCGAGAGCACCTTGCCGACCACGGTGGCACACTCGGCTTTCTTCCATGCGTGGACGAGACGTGCCTCGTTCTTTTCCATCTCTTCTCTCAACCCCGCCGCAGTCAAAAACACTGGCTCGCACTTCGCTACAGGTGCGCGCGTGTTGGTAGTAGCTGCCGTGCGGCTAAGGCTGTCGTCGCCTGGCGACGGCGTGTTCGCAATTGAAACCGCGACGCAGAGCAGCAAGAACCCTCCCCCGTACTTCATAACTTTGCTCATTTTCTCTCCTCTTTCTAGCCCGTAGGTGAGCCACCCCCTATAACGTACAGTATAGGTATTCTAGCATAAAAGTCAAGTATGAAAAATAAAATAAGATAATGGGAAGAATCCCTGCCTAAATGCACAAGTTACCTATGATGGCACATGAGAACAGAGAGCTAACCCCCGAACGCGACCTCACCGTCGTACCGCCGCACCCGCTGACTGACCTCGCGGTCACCATCGACCGGATGCAGCGCAGCGCGCTCACGTCATATATGACCGACACCGACCGAGCCATCGTGCGCAACACGCTGCCAGTGTTGCGTGCGTTGCTCGAAGCGCTCACGCTCACCCCGTCGGCATGGTCCGACCCCGAGACAGTGCAGCGCTATCGCGACGCGGTGCAGGCTGACCGTATCGCTGCGGTGCTCTTGCTTCAGCAAAAGACGGAGGAGAAGTAATGCTTGTGCCGATGATGACATCGATCAACCCGCACGACCGACTCGACGACGTGCACCCCGGCACCACGTTCGTCTTCGCACGCGACACGCCGCACGCAGGCGAGATCTTCATCGGCGTCACCGGCAACGACCCCGAAGTGGGAGGCACCGAGCGCAACTTCGTGCCGTGTTGCCGACTCAGCGACGGTCGGCTGTTCGCGTTCCCGAAAGACTGGCCGTGTCGCATCATCGCGATGCAGGCTGAGGAATACATGCGATGATGAGCCGCCATGAAACACCGCAACCCTCGCGACGCGTCGAAGCCGACCGACCCGAAGCTGCTCGCGCGGATGCTGCGGGCGTACGACGCAGGCGAGACGCTGGCGAGGTCGGTGGACCTGAGCAACCCGACACCGAGGCCGGATGGCTCACGCAAGGTACTGATGCTTATCGTCGAGTCACCGCGGAAGTCGCCGCGCTCGGCGGGTTCACGAGAGTGACGATCGTGCGCACCGCATGGGACACCCCCGCGTGTGCGGAGTGCGGGGAGGCGACGAAGTTCTGGACTCAGAGTGTCGAGCCGCCTGGGGTGATCCCCACGGGCAACTCCACTTACCTTTGCTCGGTGGAGTGCCTGCGGGTGTGGGCGATCAAAAAAGGACTGTCACGCGATGTTCCAAAGACGTAACACGCAAGACGGCCCGCACGCGGTACGGTCGCCGCATGGCTTTCGCGGTTGTGTTCGGCCCCGCTACGCTGCTCGCTTTGGCTGCCATCGTGTTCGAGTCGCGTCACGAGATCAAGTGAGGCACACATGACCGCGCTTGACGAGTCGTTCGTCACCGAGATCAAAGACCTCGGAGGCATCGTCGCTACCCTGCTTGGCAGATACGACGATACGCCGTGCTCCGTGTGCGACGGCGGACGCGGCGCGTTGTTTCACGTCATGTTCAACATTTCGCACGACCGCATCCCGCTCGGCGAACGCAGCGGCGCGTTCACTTGCTCGAAGGATTGCACGCGCACCTTCATCATCGAAGGTAGGCTCAAGTTCGGATGACAGACCAAGAAATGACCTTAGCGAATGACTCCTTAGCGAAGCAGATGCCCACTATCGTAGGCGAACCGCTTGCGCAGTACGCGCATGAGTCTTTCTTACCTATTTATACGATGGGGTTTGCTTTTGGCGTTGGTATGTCCATGTCAAGCATTTTTCTTGTGCTCGCATGGAAGGGCTTAATTTCCGCTTGGTGGTCGTTACCGTTTTTTGCGCTCGCAGTTCATGCTCGGAAGGAGAGAACACACCGGTTAGTTATGAAGCACGGGTCTAAAGTCGCATTAGAATCCGGCGTAAGGATAGTTGTTCACTCTACTGGCTACATTGAGCTTGAAAAGGAAGAGGTCGAGGAGTGACTGCCTTGTTGAAGTTATACGATCTTGATAATTTGAACCGCCGACCATGAACGAAACACCTCTCGACCGTCTTTTTGCCTCTTTACCAGAGGAGCAAGCGATAAGCGCTGTTGAGCGCGCACGTGCTGCCCTGGCGAAGAAGGCACAATCAAACTTTGGCTTATTTGCTGAGTACGTCCTCAGAGACGAGTCAACCGGTAAGCCTATTCGCCAAGCGTGGATGCACCGTAAGTGGGACAGCTTACGACGCAAGCACAAGCGACTGGTCATCATGTCGCACGTCGAGGGCGGGAAGACACAGCAGCTTTCGGTGGCTCTGCCGCTCTACACCCTCGGGCGCAACCCTCGGGCACGTATCGCGATTGTCTCCAACATTCAAGAGCAGTCGAAAAAGATCATTGCAACGATCAAGAACTACGTTGAGAGAAGCGATCAGTTACACGAAGTATTCCCACGATTAAAACCCGGCGGAAAGTGGACCGAGACTATCATTTCTGTCGAGCGTGACGGCAACATCAAAGAGCCAAGCGTGCAGGCGTTCGGCGCGAACGGAAAGATCACCGGCGCCCGTCTTGACCTCGTGATCATCGACGACATCCACGGCGAAGATAACGTCGGCTCGAAGGACGCGCGCGACAAGCTCTACACTTGGTTCTACTCGACCATCGTGTCGCGCTTGTCTCGACAAGCGCAGGTCATCTTCGTCGGCAACGCATGGCACCCCGACGACCTGCTTCACCGCCTCGAACGCGAGGGCTGGGCCGCTAGGAGGTTTCCCGTGGTTGTCACACCAGAACTCGTACGCAACTGGCCGAAGGATGAACTAGCTATCGGCGCGTCAACTTGGCCCGAGCGCTGGCCGCTAGCACGCATTTCGGAGGTTCAGGTCGGTACTGAGGAGCAGCCACCGATCCCGCCAACTGAGTTTTCCCGCGCGTATATGTGCGTAGCACGCGACGACCACGACTCTCGATTCAAACAGTCGTGGATGGACCGCGCAAAGCAACGCGGCGAGAGGTCGAGAATTTTCGGGTTCTCACACTCGCTTCGTGACGTGCTGGAAGAGGAGTATGACCACGAAGAAGCAGCCACCGAGGTCGACGCAATCTTCCAAGGGATGCTTACTGCGAACGCAGACACCTCGCTACGTGTTTACACCGGGGTCGACTTGTCGACAGGTGAAGCGCGTGATCTCTCGGTGCTTTTCACCATTCTCGTGTACCCGAACGGTGACCGCCGCGTGCTTGAGATTGAGTCGGGCCGCTGGCAGATCGACGAGATCGTCGGGCGGGTGCTCTCCGTGTACCAAAGGTTCGGGTCTATCCTCGCAGTCGAGAACGTCGGCACGCAGCAGTGGCTCGTGCAGTTGCTCGCCAAGTACAGCGCAATCCCAGTTATCCCGATCACAACGGGCCGTAATAAGGCTGACCCCGTGTTCGGTGTCGAGTCGCTTGCGGCAGAACTTGCTAACGGCAAGTGGATCGTGCCTGCGAAGAACTCGCGCGCGCCCGAGGACGCCGAGGCATGGATTCAAGAGATGCTGTTCTACAATCCGTCGCAGCACACCGGCGACCGGCTGATGGCTTCGTGGTTCGCCCGCACGGCTGCCGAACGCGCCGAGCGGCGGGGGAGCCCTAGCGGCGGCGGTGTGGGGGTATCTTTTCTTGGGTGAGGTACGTACAAATGAGTGACTCAAAGCAAATACGTAAGGCTGTAGAACTTGAAACTTCGCGTAAATTAGAGCAACGCGCAAAGGCGTGGCTCAAAGCGGCTAAGGAGCAAGGGGGTGCTTCGAGTAACACGCGAGTTATCGTGAATGAGCTACTGGCTATCTCGGATCGACTTGCTAAGAAGCCTCCTAGAAAAATAAAGACACGTGTTGAAGAACCTCCGCCCGCGCCGACCACAATCGGAAAAGCGACGCTGTATAACGGCGACAACATACACGTGCTTCGGTCACTACCTTCGCGCAGTATTGACGCGATGGTTGTTGACCCTCCCAGCGGTATCGCGTTTATGAGCAATCAGTGGGACCGCGATAAAGGGGGGCGTGACGGGTGGATCGGGTGGCTATCTGAAATTATGGCAGAGTGCAATCGGGTGTTGAAACCAGGCGCACACGCGCTTGTTTGGGCACTCCCCCGTACGAGTCACTGGACCGCGACAGCCTTAGAAGACGCAGGTTTCGAGGTGCGCGACATCGCACACCACATATTCGGCTGCGGGTTTCCGAAAAGTCTCACAATATCGAATCAGATTGACGCTAAGTTAGGCGTCGAGTCCGTGCCTGTTGGCGAGCCGAGAAGGGTCCCCAACGCCGCCAAGACAAAGACTGCTTTTTCGTCAGTTGCGCAAAAACACGCAACGGGGGAAGAGGATCGTTACGTCAGCTTTTATGATAGCTATCCGCAGTCTGATGCAGGAAAGGAATGGGCAGGTTGGCAGACTGCTCTCAAACCGGCATGTGAGCATTGGATTTTAGTGCGTAAGCCGCTGGAGGGTACTGTTGTTGACAATGTCCTAAACCACAACACGGGCGGAATAAATGTAGACGCGTGCCGGGTTGGTACCTCGGGTGGTGTTGGTAAAATTATCTCCGAATCGTCCGAGAAGAGGAAAGACGGTTGGGGGATGAAGAAGTATGAAACAGATGACACCGTGCGAGGACGGTGGCCTGCGCATTTGATCTTGTCGCACAACCAGGACTGTACTGAAGAAAGCTGCACAACAGCGTGTCCTGTCTCGATCATGGATGACCAGAGCGGCCAGACGCAGTCAAGCTACTCCGGCCCCTCGGCGCGCAAGAGGAACAACGGTATAGGGTTAGGCAGCGGAGATAGCCGCTTTGCTTCAAGCAGCGCACCAAATAACTACGGCGGCACGGGTGGTGCGTCTCGTTACTTCACACGTTTTTTGTACACGCCAAAACCGAGCAATAAAGAGAAAAGCGCGGGGTTAGACGACTTCCCAACCCTTCCTGCGCATCAACTCAGCGGTAGAGAGACGGGTAGTGCGGGGGCTAGGCACGGTCGGTCTGGTCGAACCGGTGCGTCAAGAAACTTTCATCCAACAGTGAAACCTGAAAAGTTAATGCGTTGGTTAGTTAGGCTTGTGACCCCAAAAGACGGCGTAGTTCTTGACTGCTTTATGGGTAGCGGGACTACCGGCATCGCCGCGGCCAAGGAAGGGGTCAGGTTTATCGGTATTGAACGAGACTCCGAATACTTCAAGCTCGCTTGTGCGCGGGTAAGTCACCACACGGATAAACCATGACTGTCATCGAGTGGCTGAAAACAAAACACTTCGCCGTCGTCGAATCCGACGGGTTGCTTCACCGCATTCACACATCGTCGTGCGAGATGAGACGCGACGCGATGAAGCTCAAGCGCGCGCTCGAAGGCGAAGGCGTTGTGCTCTGGTCCGCGCAGGACGACAAGCGCCGCGCATGGCTCACCGCGACGCTCGACACGGGATCGAACCGTGCGTGGCTCTTGCTCGCTCTGACAGACGAAGTTCTGCGGGGTGAGGATTGACCCGCTTCGAGTCTTGCGCGCACGAGGGAGGCGCTGAGGGGCCTCTCACGCGGTGTCACAAGTGCGGCGCGGTCAAGGTCGTGGGCGGCGAGTGGCGACCGATCTCGCTGCCGAAGAAGCCGTGTTGCGAAGGGTGTGCGGAGCGCAAGCGCAAGGCCATCGCGAAGTACCAGCGCGAGAAGGGGTGCCATGAGTGCGGCAAGTACCATCGACCGGAGCGGCATCAATGATTCGGCTCTTGATTCAAGCGTGGCTGATCGTCAACGACCCGCGCACCGCTGCGACTTTCGCTGCGACTGCGCAAGGGCACGCGTTCATCGCTGACGACCTGCACGCGATCTGCTTTCGCGAGTCACGGTGCAGAGCAATCGGCGTGCATGAGATCGACGAGCACCTGTCGAGCATCGGGTGGCACGGACAAGTCAAGCTCGGCCACCTCGACCCCGAGTGCCAACCGTACCGCGATGGGCAGTGGGCGACGCGCGGTGCGTTCGGTCTGAGCGCCGCGTCGCACTGGAAGTACCTGCCGCCGTGCTACCCGCCCGAAGCGCTGGACATCCCCATCGTGTCGGGGTGGATCGCTGCGCGCAAGTACGCGAAGATCTGCCGTGACACGCGAGCGGGTTGGTGCCGTGTGCCACGGTCGACGCGACGAGACAACCGCTGGCGCTAGTGCCGGTCGTCCGGTGCGAGCTTGCGGTACTCGATGACGCGACCAAGCCCTTCAGCGGTCGCGATGCCTTCCTGCATCTCCGTCGTGATGCCGAAGTCGGTGTAGAGGATCGTCGCCTCGGCGGTCGCTGCCCATTCAGTGCCGGCATGAATCGCAAGGCGTCGTTCCCACGGGTCGCAGTCGTTCACGATGTTCGGTTGCCGATACATCGCCGCCGCCATCGGTGCCTCACCACGAAGCAAGCAGTCGCGAAGGCAGAGGTGCAAGAAGTTCATCTGCGCGTCGTAATCTTCGCGGCTGAAGGGTGTCTCAACGATCACAAGTCGCATGGTTCATTTCACTTGATGGTAGGCGGTCCAAAGCATCCCGTAGTGGATCCAGAACGTCGGGCCGTGGTCGCAGAGCCACGGGTGATACGGTCGCCAGTCGAGCACGTGCGCGACTTCGTGGATCAACACTTCGGCGGTGTGCTCGTGCGAGAGCGAGTTCAGCACAACGACGCGAAACGTGCGCCCGTCTTTGGTGCAGTAGCCCGCGTTCCCTTCCATCTCCTCCTCGGGCTTGCGCGAGAACGTCATGCGAATCGACTGCGGCAACGGTGTCACCGCTCGCACACTCTTCACGAGCGCCTTGAACTCACGATCCGTGCATGCCTTGAGAGTCACTTCGCGCGCAGCACTTTCCCGTCGGGCAAGATACACCGTCCGCGATCGATGGTGATGTTGTACTCGGTCCAGTCGGTGCGGTCGTCGCTGCTCACGTAGATCAGCGAGAAGCCTTGCACCCATTCGGTCGGATTGTGAGCCATGTAGAGCGGCTGCAACTTCGACAAGCAACCGGGCGACCATGCCTTCATCACGCGCTGCGTCACGGGGTCACGAATCGCGACCGCTTCTTGTCGGTGCGTGTGCCCGTAGACGATGGACACCGAGCGCGCTTTCTCAAGGTGCTTGCGCGCTGCCGTCTTCGCGTGCGTCCATCCGTGGATGGCCCACAAGTTCGGCGTCACCTCGTAGTGCGCGAGCGGGTCAGAATACGGGATGTATGTGAACGCTGTTCGGTTCTCCCCTAACAGTCGACCGGGCGCCATCAACTTGTAGATGTCGGGGCCGAGCTTCGACCCCCACGACGCCGCGAACCGCTCGACTCTGAACTCGTGATTCCCTTCGATGAAGATGAGGTCGTCGGTCCAGCGTTGAATCTCGTCGAGCACTTCGCAACACGGTTGCACCTCATCCTCGACGAATCGCACCGCGTGCAACTCAGCGATGCGCGAGACACCGTGCGCCGAGAATGATGCGCAGTCGAGCCAGTCGCCGAGGATGACCACGCGGGTCGGCTTCAAGTGTTGGATCGCTTGCATCGCGCAGTCGAGCGCCGCCTCATCATGGTACGGGATGTGAAGGTCGGGGAGGACCACGATGAGTTCGCTCGTCATTGTCATCTTCTAGGCGTGACGCCTAGTTCACGCTCTTTTGTGCGGATGAAATCCGCGAGCGCCATTCTCGCAACGGTTGACCGGTGAAGCTGGCCCCATTCCATGAAGTCATCGTGCTCTGACATACGCTTCACAACTTCATTGAATCGCTCAATGAGCGGTCCCTCGACGGTGATGTTCAACTGACTTTTTCGTTCTTTGCGGGGCATTTGTTCTCTCGGCGGCACTCGGCTAGAGTCTGCCTATGGCCGAGAATACCATGCAAGAAGCAATCGCAAGCGTCGAAGCAGCGCTTGCCGAGATCAAGGCAGACGGTGCCCAGAAGATTCGCGAACGCATCGCGCTCGTCGACATCCGCCGCGCCGTCGAGCAACAAGCCGCGACCATCGGCGAGGAGCACAACGTCGATGAGCCGCTGGCACTTCTCGCGCTCGTTACCGCATGGCGCACCCTTGTCGGCACGATGGCGAACGATGACATGCACGAAGCGGTTGTTGATCTTGCCCGGCGTTCGCTCGCTGCGCTGTCGCACGGCGTGACCGAGATCAAAGAAGACGATGACGCGACGAACACGATCACAAACTTGATCAAAGCGTTTTCAGCGGGCGACCTCGCAACGCCGACGGATGAACTCGTGATGCGCATCGCATCAACACTCGCGCAAAACGGCGCGAGATGATATTTTTTGACGCGAGACTTTCGCCATGTCCTACCGACCGATCTATGCTCCCGAAGGTGTGCTCGATGTTCCCGCCGTGGCCGGCGATGGAGTCGCTGCGCTTGTTGAACGATTCGACACAAGCAACGCGACCGTGCAGTTCAACCTGTCAGCCGGAACGTACACGCTGCAAGGAAGTGTCGACGGCTCGGCGTTCGTTGACATTCAGGCAGGCATCACGGCCGCGAGTGTTGTAAAGCTCGACACGTTCTGGAAGTTTTTGCGAGTCAAAACGACGGTCGCGGGTGATGCAGTCGTGACGCTTGGCGCTTACGAAATGATTTGGTGAGATGCCCCTTGAAGACCTCACGCAACCCGCGAAGCTCGACCTGACGATTGTGTCAGGCGATTCGTTCTCGCGTGAAATCATTGTCGAGGAGAGCGACGGCACACCCATCGATCTTTCCGCTTACACAGGTTACGCGCAGATCAGAACCCGCCCCGGCGGCGACTTGCTCGCCACGTTCACCGTCGTCATTGACGCACCGCTCGGCAAGGTCACCATCTCACTCACCACGACGCAGACTGCCGCGCTGCCGGGCAAAGGTGTGTGGGATCTCGAACTGAATGGCGGCGCAACGAACACGCACACCATTGTCACGGGGTGCATTTGTGTTTTGCCTGATGTGACCGAAGGACCATGAGATGACATGCGGACCTACGATTTCAGCCAACACCGATCCGTTCGTCATCAAAGTTCTCACGTCGGCGCTCACGGTGCGAACGACCGCGCCCGCGCCCGCGGTCGTGAAGGTGTCGCATGTGTCGCCGTTTTCGATCACGGTCAACCAAAGCGACCCGATCATCTTCAAAGTCGGTGTGCAAGGGCCAGCGGGACCGCCCGGCCCCGAAGGACCGCCCGGCTTCGGTGCGATCGTTGCAGAGACAGACGATTCGCTCGTGCCTGGTTCGCCAGTGTATGCAAAGAGCAACGCGCACTTCGGCCTCGCACAAGCCGACGCATTCCCGCAGACTCGCTTCGCGGGATTCTCTCGCACAACAACTGCCCCGACGTTCGCCGCCGAAGTAATCAGCGGCGGCCCGCTCGAACTTACGACTGCCGAGTGGGATGCGATCACCGGTCAAGTCGGCGGGCTGACGCCGGGCATTCCTTACTTCCTGTCAACGACCGTCGCGGGTCGCATCACCACGACACCACCACCGGCATCGTTCTCGGTCAAGGTCGGCAAAGCCATCACACCCACAACCCTCGACGTTGACCCACGCAACCCCATCAAACTATAGGAAACCGACATGGCAATCAAAAAACCATTAGTTCTCACCAACGGTGAAATCGAGCAGCTTCAGTCTGGCGATACCATCGACGTACAACCTGATTCATTTCAGGCAACCTTCACGAGCACCGTCATCGCTGGCGAGCCTGTCTACGTCGACGGTGGCTCAAGCGTTGACCAAGCACAAGCGAACGCCGCTGGCACGTCCGACGCCATCGGCCTCGCATCGGCAGCCGTTACCGCCGCCGGTACTGGCACCGTCGTCTTCAACGGCGTCGTCACTCTCTCGACCGCTGAGTGGGATGCCGTGGCAGGTACGACCGGCGGACTGACCGCAGGCGCGAAGTACTATCTCAGCGACGCAACGGCGGGTCGCCTTGTCGAGCAAGGCAGCATCCCCACCGTTGCCGGTCGCTACGTTGTTGAGATCGGTGAAGCACTCGACACCACCGACCTAATCGTGACCATCCGACGGCGAATCAAACTCTAGGTCATGGCAGGCTGTACCAAGATTCCGCTCGTGCTTACCGATGGTGAGATCGAACAGTTGCAGGCTGGCGATCTCGTCACGGTGGTCATCGGAGATCTTGACGGCGACATCGCAGGCGTGTCGGTAGCGGGCAACTTCAAATCCGTGCAGACCTACGATCAGCACCTTCTAGCCGTCGCGCAAAACATCCTCGGTGAACTGCGACAGGTGACCAAGCATCTCCAGACCATCACCGGGGAGGAAGATCCATTATGAGCGATTTCATCAAAGACGGAACGGGGCGAGGGTACGGCGCGAAGGTAGACGCGGCGAACCGTCTGACCACGTTTGCCACATCACTTTCAGAGTACGACTATGTGACAGCGCGCGGGCGAGGGTTCAACGTCAACACGCAGAACCTCACTCCGGCGTCGAGCAGCCAGACGCCTGTGTTCTATCTGAAGAACGACAGCACGAACAACATCGTGATCGAGGCTTGGTTCTTTGGCGTCGGTGGTCCTCAGACTGGCTCGCCTGCGGCTGGAACTCCGAGCGTCATCGCCGTCTACCCGTCGCCCACCGCGGTGACGGGCGGAGTGAGCGTTCCTATCATCAACCGCTCTGCGAAAGATCCGTACTCGTTCAACCTGACCGCGCTCAAGCACGACGCCGGCTCTCCGCTCCTTGTGAACGGCACGAGCACGCCTAGCTCGTCAGACCTTGGCGACCCCGTGCTTTGGCAGTACCAGAGCAACGGCGTCGGCTCGCGTGCTTTCGGTGTCGTCCACCTTCATTTGCCCGCTGGTCAGTGGGTCGTCGTCACGGTTGAGTTCACCGGCACATTGATCGCGCCGGTCTACACCGGCTTCACGGGCTACGTCGAAGAGGAAACCTGATGGCAAAGATTGAAGACGGAACAGGACTTGGCTTTGACGCGCGTGTTGACGAGAACAACCGCTTCCACGTTCACGCCGTTGGCGTGACGGAGGTGGTCCACGCCGCAGAGCAAGGGCTCGCGTTCAACATC
>Ga0222719_10004262_pt1 | contig 12555 bp, 15 predicted proteins | sample C33_34DmetaG_FD_165039 | JGI IMG/M metagenome (GOLD analysis project Ga0222719, IMG submission 165039) | Estuarine water microbial communities from San Francisco Bay, California, United States - C33_34D | ecosystem: Environmental > Aquatic > Marine > Unclassified | place: USA: California...
GATGAGAAACAGGTCATCACAAGAATTAGATGGTAAGTTAGCAGAGTTCTTTGCAGTAGCGGATATACCTGGTACAAGTGGTACTGATTTAACACATTTAATAAAAGCAGAAGGTTATCTTGCACACAAATGGGGATTAGAAAGTTCTCTACCAAGTGACCATCCTTATAAGAACTCGGCACCTTAATATTTATAGTATAGTATGGATTACAAAGAAATCATAGATAAGTTAGTAAGAGAACTCTCATATAGAGTAGGTGTTCCTAATATACATAATAAGGAACATCAATCTATTATGTCTGAAATTCTTTCAGAGTGGGGTCAGTATGAAGTAAAAGATACTATTTTTGAATTCCTTACCGAAAAAGATAAAGAAGAAACTTTTACTGCAAAGAATAAAGAAAGTGGTGAAACTGCAGTATTCAAATCTAAAGATGCAAGAGATAATGCAATTGAAGCAGGAACTCATGAACCCATTGATAAGAAAGATGATGAACCAGAAAAAAAGAAAAAAGACCCAAGTAAAGTAAGTGCAAAAGATTTTGCTGATAGACCAGATGTGGTAAAAAATAAAAAAAATAATTCTGATTCAGAATCAAGTTCTAAAACATCAAATATTTTAACAAAACAAGAAAAATCTGAACAAGTTGATAGAATTGATGGTGAAATCAAAACTAAAGGTTTAGATGGAGAAATAAAAGCACCAGGTGACCCAAAGGGTGGTTCAACTGTGAATGAAATTTCTCAAGGAACTGTTATTAAAATTTTAGAAGAAACCGATGGTCTTACAAGTGAACAAATTGAAAAAGAACTTTGCAACAAAATAGGAACTACTAAATTAGCGAAAGTTCATATTTGTCCTGTACCTGGTGATGATAAAATGAAAAAAAATCGAAAATCGGTAATTAATGCAGGTAAGGCAAAACATAAAAGAAATCAACAAATCATTAAAGAAGAAGGATTAAATCCTGATACAACAACCACTTCTCATGTATGGGGTGCAAAACAATCATTAGAAGCAACGGTTGATGATTTATGTTCTCAAAATATTACTGTTATTAACGGATTACCTGCAGATTGTAATAAAGATAATCTATTTCTTAAAAATGAAGATGGAAGTTTTAAATTAGATGATAATGGTCAAAAAATAGCAAAACCAGTAGAATTTGATGGAAATGGTAATCCTACTAACTACATGCAAGTTATTTTAAATGGTGGTGCGGGTGAAAACCCAACAGATACAATGTGTGTTATTGTTGATAGTTCTCAAACCCCACCAAGATGTGAAATAGTACACGATTCTGATAAAATGACAACCAAAGATATACAAGGAAATTCGGGTCCTGTAAAAACTATTGAACTTGCTCAAAAAGAATTTGAGAAATTGTATGATAATGAAGAAAATGTAAAGAAAGCAAATGAAGTAGCTGAAGAAACTAAGAGAATAATTGTAGAAGGAAGAACAAAAGTTAAAGAAATTATATCAGGTCAATCAAAAAAATGGGTTTCTCTTACACAAACACCTATACTAACTGAAAATAAACCTAAAATGGATTTTATAATATCTATTTTAAAAAATGGAAAAGGAAAAGATGAGACTCCAAAGGGGTTATCATCTTCAAGTGGTAAGTATTACAACATTTTACAAAAAAGATATAAGAAACAACTTGAAGATTACAAATCAAAAAATCCAAACGCAACACAAGAAGATTTGGATTATGAAATGTTAAGATTATTTGCAGAAGAATATGAAAAAATGTCAAAATATGCATCGTATCCACCCGAAGAGTTTGCTGATTTGAAAAAAAGAAGTAAACCAAATTACAAAGGAGAAGATAGAATTCGAGAAGGTGATGAGGATTATATTCCAGCTGATGCAAAACAACCAACAGGTGATATGCAAACTATTGTAATGAGAACAATGGAACGAGAAGATGAATTTAATGATGGTGAAAGAACTGAACCTATATTAACATCAACTACGCTAAAAGAAGAATATGATAAACAAACTACCGCTCTGAATAATTTACGAGAAGGTATGAATGAACTTAAACCTGGTAGTGGTGATGATTTCTTTGTAGAACAAATGATTGAAAGATTCCATTTTGGAGTATCGGTGGGTGAAAATCCTGGTGGAATACCATCAAATCGTTTTAATCTGGTCATGGGTAGAAATGATAGTGGTATAAGATATCAAACTCAACCAGATGGTAGTGTTAAAATATTTAGAAAAATAAAAAATAGAGACTACGAAGAAATTGATGAGAATGGTAAAAAAATAGAAGGTGGAAAAAGAGCAAAATCAACAGAGTTGGAAGATGGAGATGTTGCTACAATTGGTTCTCCTGAAAGTATTAATCATTGTTTCGGATTAGATGAAAATGCAACTAAAGATGACCTTAAAAGTAAGATTACAGTAGATGTTATTGTTGCTGGTAATACTAACCAAGCAGAAGCAATCATATATAATAGTGAAGGAGAAATAGTTGCAAGACAAACTATTAGGTCAAAAACTGGTCCTGGTGGTGCAATTGCAGATACTATTCAATTTGAAGAATCATTTCAAAATTGTTTACAACTGTATTCTTACAGAAAATCAAAACAACAATAAACACTCTTATTACGAGCAAATGTACTTTATGTTCACTATTTGATATTTTCCTACAATCAAATCATATTTATATAGGAAACAATAGAGAGATAGGAAATTTATGCAAACTCAGTTACTTTGTACTTTTACTACAAAAACAGAACTTCAAAATACCTTACAACTTATTAGAGAGACATATCATATAGTTTATAACTATATTTATGTTCTTCAGAATAAGGGTAATTTGGATGAACTTTTTGTTACCTATAATATAGACACATCTTTTAAACCAGATAGACCTCTTTCTGATACTATCTTGGTTCATAGAAAAAAACAATCTAATACATTGTACACAATCAATGCACTTAACGAATTAGTTAAAGAAGAAAATGGTGGTGTATTAGATAAATCATTTTCTATCGATTGGGATAAATTCAAAAACTCAATCATCGTTACCAATGTAGAAGGAACAAAAAAGATTTCTACAAGAATATTTGAAGTAATTGAATTTAATCAAAAATAATTTTCACCTATCATTTTTTTTAATTGGTTATAGTATAAAATGAAAAAGTTTGACTTTTTAGTATTGGTTGATATCTGGACACCAGAAACAATTTTATTAGACCCTATGCCAGGTGACCATTATGAAAGAGCATCATCAGCATTAACAAATTATGAAATCTTATTGAACAACCTAAATCACTTTGAGTTTGATAGGGTTATTATTAATAATGCTAAAATTTGTGATGATTGTGATATTAATCCACCAAGAATTATATTAGATTATTTAGAAAATAATCAATCCATATCCGAGTATCTAATAGACCAAACTGTTAGACCTTATTTTTCAGATTTATTTCAAGAGAAAAAAACTTTTTTAATAGGAGGTCAAAATTGGAACGCTTGTGTACATGGTAGGGATATGGGAATAATTAGTACATATTGTGGAGGTCATGAAGTATATAGTAGTCCTTTAATATGTATCGAACAGGATAATGCTGTAAATGGATTTATCAATAGTAGTAACTTTGAAAATGATAAAAGAGTTAATTGGGTAAAAACAACAAATCCTTTAGTATGGAAAGCAGATTCTTTATCAGAAAGCACATTAAAGTGGAGAACAGATGAATATTCTTGTCCTTATCCAAATCCACTTATATCTAAAGATGATTGGGTATTTTAATTTTAACAAAACTTTAACATTTACAATTTTGTAATCCCAATTATTATTTGTATATTCGTAGTGTAAGTTTAAAGTTTATTACTTACATAGTTGTGATGACTCTAAAGTCATCCGAGTTTGAAATTGATTAGCTCGTTAAAAGTTGGTTCAACTTATATCCCATCTCCCCTTCGTGGGGGATGTAAAACTAAAAAGAAAGACAGTAAAAATATAAAACCTTAAAACCGATAAAATATGAAAAACTTAGACAAAAACTCTTCAGTAAATTTATTAAAGCAAGATGGTAACTTTAGATGGTTATCATGTAATGGAACTAAATTCAAACAAGAACTACAATCTTGGGAATCTAAAGACCAAATGATGTGGATTACTTTTGCAGGTAATGACTTTGAAAACAAATGGTTCAGATTAGAAACTGAAGATTTGGGTTGGATTGAGTGGAATGAAGATAATTCAAACTTAATCATGGATGTTTGTAGAGAAGAATTCTCAAATGAAAAATGGGGAATTGCTAATACTTCACAAATGTTAATGGGTAATGCAATGAGAGATAACTTTTAGTGTAAAAATAATTTGAAAAAAGTTGAGGTTTTGCTTGGCAGTCTCAACTTTTTTTCGTATATTTACTATGTAAATGATTGATAAGATATGATTGATACAGGTAAAATTTTAAGATTAAAAGGAAAAACCCAAAAGGGTAAAAGTAGAATCAACGAACATGGTGCTCTTTGGAAAGTAACCATGATTAAACCTTTCGAAGGAACTGGTCTAATGAGATTAGAGAGTATGAATGACACTTTCAAGTTCAACAACGAATGGAGAAAAGATGTTCGTTGGGTAAGTGTGAATATCGAAAATGGTGATGAGAACTTCGAACTAATTGGAATAGAAAACTAATGAAACTTGAAACTATAAAAAATATTGTTAGTGAAGTTTACCCAAAGATTGAAAAGTATTATGGGTATTCAAAGTTCTTTCCCGAAGTAACTCCTTATATTGAATATGAAACTTCAATCTATGGTAGATTGAGTGGTGAAGAAGATGATGGTTCGATGGGAGAACAATCACCAGATGCAGAGTTCGATAGAATTGATAACTCAATTGTTATCTACTATCCTAAAATGAAATCAAAAAAACATATCGTGGAAACTTTAGTTCACGAATACCAACATTATCTACAATCTCCTTTGTGGATGAAAAGATATTACACTATGGGTTACAATTATAATGACCACCCATACGAAGTACAGGCATATAACGAAGAAAAAAATTATAAATTATTCATTTAAACCTTAAAATATGTATTATACACAAAACGAAGTAAACGATTTAAAAGGAGTAATTGGACAAGTGTTCTCTAACAACTTCGCTCCAACCTTATGTTCAAAATTAATTGGTGTTTATCCTGAAAAGGGTTATGTAACTTATATGGATGAACGAGGAAGATACGAATCTAATAAACATATTGAACCACGAAGAGGTGTACACAAAATGAGTATTGATACAGCTTGGAACTCTTTCTTTTATTAAAATTTAAAAATATGATAGATACTTGGACTAAAGAACAATTCCTACAAGTAATGAGTGATTTATACAAAGAGGCTTATGGTATAAGACCTCGTGGTGTAGATTATGAATCTTGGAGTTTACAAGAACTCAAAGATGAGTGGAAACGATTGGAAGTGATAGCCAGAGAAGAATTTTGGTATCAAGATTAAAAAACACAAATTAATATATTTATAAGAACAAATAAAGGTATATATGAAAATAGAATTATTAGCTTACAGAAACGATAAGGTTATCGTTCTTACACATAACAAAGTAGCATCAAGAGTTTGTGATGCATTATTTCCACCAAGAAAATATCACATAACACTAAATCCACAAGATTTAACTGATATTACTTCTAATCCAACCGAATCCGGTAAAGATACAATAGTAGAAGATTTGAAATTAATTTTAAATGGAAAATCAAAAAAAGAATTAATTTTATTATATAGAAATCCAATTGATAGATGGATTTCGGGAACATTACAAGAATTTTATGGACAAGTTGATTCAAAAAATTTATATTTTTGGTGTAAACAATTTGATAATCCAAAGGTATATGAATGGTTTTCAACTACAAATATAAGCAGACCAGGATTTGAATCATCCCAATCAGTACCACCAGAATCTATAAGAGTTGAAACAAAAGTTTTAGTTAGAGATTTTTTTGACCACCTAAAAAACTATGGACACTTCTCAGGCCATTCTTCTCCTTTCTTACATGCATATACAATATTATTAGCTGGAACTAATATAGATTCGAATAAACTTAAATTCTTAAATATAGATGATGTTGATGCTAAGTATCTTATTAAATATGTTGATACAACAGACAAAAAAATATCTAAACAAATATCAGAACTACAAGAAAAAGTAAATTATTCTAACTCTTATTTCAAAAATCTTTTCAGAACACAATGGGAATCTATATTTAGAAAAGAAAAAGCTTTTGCAGATTTGTTTATATTTGAACAACCTCATTATGAGTTTATTCAAGGACATCCAAATAATATAGTTGTTGAAGTCAAAAAACCATCAAAACTACAAGAAAAAATAAAGGCAACAACTAAACAAAGAAAAAATCCAGAAAAACTTTAAAAAACATTTGGAATTGTAAAAATAATTTCGTATATTTGTATAAACAAATTTAAAATATGAGCAAAGTTATATCTAAAAAATCAAAAGAACACAAATTTAATCCAATTAAAGTAGAACCCCAATATGATGAGGTTTTACAATATGATAATCCTGAAGTTGTTGCAGAAATGGAAAAACAATGGCCAGAGATGACAACTGAATTCAAAAGGATTATGTTTACCCAATATGAACTTTTTTGTTTAAAACAATCTAACTATGGACCAGATAATATATCTGTTGGTTCTGATTTAAAAACAGAACAAGATAAGAGAGTATCTCTCACAGGTCTTTGGTTTAGAATGAATGATAAGATTCAAAGATTAAAACAATTAGTTGTACTTGGAAAACAAGATAATATTGGAGAATCATGTGAAGATACATTCCAAGATTTATCAGTATATGGTATCATTGCACAATTAGTTTCAAGTGGTAAATGGGCTAAATAATTGTTAATAAAATTCCTTAAACTTCGGTGTGTTTTTGGAATTTTACTATATTTATATATACACCGAGTGTTAATAAGTTTGGCACTCAAAACTTAAACTTAAAAAATTAAAATTAATTAAAACTAAAAGGTAAAAATTATGGCATTAGACATTAACGCAATTAGAAGCAGACTGAACAAACTGCAAAACACACAAAGAAAAACAGATGCATTATGGAAACCAACTCCAGGTAAGCATCAAGTAAGAATTGTTCCTTACAAATTCAACAAAGACAATCCATTTATTGAATTGTACTTTCACTACAACATTAACAACAAAACTTATCTTTCACCACAATCATTTGGTAGACCAGACCCTATTGTAGAGTTTGCGGATAAACTAAAAAGAATGGGTGATAAAGATGATTGGAAAGCTGCAAAAGCTATGGAACCAAAGTTAAGAACTTTCGTACCTGTTGTTGTAAGAGGTGAAGAAGGTGAAGGTGTAAGATTTTGGGGATTTGGTAAAACTGTATATCAAGAAATTCTTGGTTACATTGCTGACCCTGACTATGGTGATATCACCGACCCAACAAGTGGTAGAGATTTAACAATCGAGTATAAATCAGCAGAAGAAGCTGGTACTACTTATCCAACTACTACTATTAGAGTTAAACCATCAACATCACCAGTAAGTGAAGATGCTGAAAGAGCAACTGCATTTATTGAATCACAAACTGAAATTACAGATTTATATTCTGAATTATCTTATGATGAATTAAAATCAGTATTAGAAGGTTGGTTGAATCCAAGTGGAGAGGGTGAGGCTGAATCAAAAAATGAATCAGTATCTCAATCAACACTTTCAACTGAAACTAAAAGTGAACCAGTAGCTAAAACTACAACTTCAGATTCTAAAAAAGAAGATGTAGCAGCTGCATTTGATGATTTATTTAATAATTAATTCCAAACTAAATGGCGAAAAAGAAAGCAAAAGAGCTTGACTTGGCAGATATTCTGGCGGGTGAACTTAACAAACAATCAAAAGATTCTAAAGTAGCATTCTTCCTTAATGAAGATGAGGCTCCTACAAATGTAGAGGGATGGATTTCAACAGGATGTGCTATGTTAGATGTTGCAATCTCCAATCGCCCTTATGGTGGTTTACCTGTTGGTAGAATCACAGAAGTTACAGGTTTGGAACAAAGTGGAAAATCATTAGTATCTGCACACTTGTTGGCGGAAACCCAAAAACAAGGTGGAGTTGCTGTATTGATTGATACTGAAACTGCAGTAAGTAGAGAATTTTTAGAAGCAATCGGTGTTGACGTTTCTAAACTTCTTTATGTATCGGCAGATTCTGTTGAACAAATTTTTGACTTTACTGAAACTATCATTGAGAAAGTTAGAGAAACTGAAAAAGATAAGTTAGTTACAATTGTAGTAGATTCAGTTGCTGCGGCTTCAACTAAAAACGAGTTGGCAGCTGATTATGGTAAAGATGGATATGCTACTGATAAGGCTATTATCATTTCAAAGGCGATGAGAAAGATTACCAACATGATTGGTAGACAGAAAATCTCATTAGTATTCACTAACCAACTTAGACAAAAGATGAATGCTATGTTTGGTGACCCATGGACAACTTCAGGTGGAAAAGCTCTTGCTTTCCATGCCTCTGTAAGATTGAGATTGAAGGGAATGGGACAAATCAAACAAAAGGTAAACGGCAAAGATAAGACGGTTGGAATGAAGGTTCGTTGTCAAGTAATTAAAAACAGAATGGGGCCACCTCTAAGAGCGGCTGATTTTGAAATTTACTTCGATAGAGGAATCGATAATTATGGTTCATGGCTAGGAGTCATGAAAGAAAACAAATTAGTAAAACAAGCAGGAGCTTGGTACACTTACATTGATACAGAAACAGGTGAAGAATTGAAATTCCAATCTAAGGATTTTATTCCTTTAATGGATGAAAGAGTAGATGTTAGAGAACAAATCTATAAAAAGATATGTGAAGAAACAATCTTACAATACAAATCTGATACACTTGATATTGATTCAATGGAAATTGATACCGAAGTACCTGAATAACTCTAAATTAAAAACTATGGATAAGACACTATATGATATGTTAATGAAAAGTGCAGAAGCAGATAAAGCAAAAGCACTCCTTTCATTAGAACTTCTTGGAAACAAGGCGGTTGGTATTGGTGACCATTCTACTGAAGATTTCTACAAAAATGCAGAGGAAGCTCTGATTAAGTTAGTAGATGCTGATGATAGAATAGGAACATTACAAACTTACTTTGACGGAAAAACAGTTTTATAATGAAAAAACTTTACAAGAACATTTTAGATTCGGTTGATAGAGATAGAGACCAAAATATCAATAGACACAAGAACTCTCGTGTCCTTATTATTGATGGTCTTAACACATTTATCAGATGTTGGTCATCTATTCCTACAATGAATGATGATGGTGACCATGTTGGTGGTGTGACTGGAGCATTGAAATCTATTGGATATGCAATTAGACAAACTCAACCGACTCGTGTTGTTGTAGTGTTTGATGGGAAAGGTGGTTCCCAACGAAGAAAGAAAACTTTTAGTGGATATAAAGCACAGAGAGATAAAAACAAACTCAGAGTTAACAGACAGTACGCTGATTTGATGAACGATGAGGATGAAAGAGAATCTATGAAAAGACAATTCGTTTGGTTAAATGAAATGTTATATGGATTGCCTCTCACAACTATGATATATGATGGTGTTGAAGCCGATGATATCATGGCTTACATATCTACTAAACTTCTTAAAGAAGATGAACAGGCGGTGATTATGTCAACTGATAAGGATTTCCTTCAATTAGTTGATGATACAACCATCGTCTGGTCACCCACCAAAAAGAAAATGTACAATACTAAATTAGTAAAAGAAGAATATGGAATTGAATCCAAAAATCTTTTACTATATAGAGTATTAGATGGAGATAAATCAGATAACATACCTGGTGTTTATGGGTGTGGAATTAAAACTCTGGTAAAAAGATTTCCTGAGATTACCGAAGATAAAAAACTTTCGGTAGATGATTTGTTCGAATTATGTGAACAAAAAGTAGAAGAAACAAAAGGTAAAATAAAAATTTATAAAGATATTCTAAAATCCAAAAGACAAATCTTATTAAACGAAGATTTAATGCAGTTAGATGATGTTGATATTTCGGGTCAAATCAAAATGAAAACTTTGGATAGATTCAATGAACCAATCCAACCACTAAACAAAATAGATTTTATGAAAATTCTATTAAAATACAAAGTAATCGGAAACTTTGGGGATATAAATGATTGGTTAAAAACCACATTTGGAAATTTAATTACAGATTAATTTGGTATTCTTAAATAATTTTCGTATATTTGTATAAGTTTTAAAAAGAGTCAATGCAAGAACAAACAGATACATTATCAAAATATGGACAATCTTTTCAATCAAAGGTTGTATCGGCACTTATTACTGATAATAAATTCTTAGATACAATTAGTGAAATAACCACTCCTAAGTTCTTTGAGAACGATGCAAACAAGTGGATTATATCTGAGATACTTTCCTATCATGAAGAATACAGAAAACCTCCCACATTGGATGTATTCAAATCACAATTATCAAAAGTAGATAATGAAGTTTTAAAGAAAACGGTAGTTGAACAACTCCGTCATGTTTTTACAAATATTGGTAATGTAGATTTAGATTACATAAAAAACGAATTTACTTCCTTCTGTATTAATCAAAATCTTAAAGGTGTAATTTTACAATCAGTAGATTTACTAAAGGCTGGTTCTTATGATAGAATCAAAGACTTGGTAGATTCAGCTATGAAAGTTGGACAACAAACTGATTTAGGTATGGATTATATCGAAGATTATGATGAGAGGATGGAAGATTTAAAAAGAACAACGGTTCCAACGAAATGGCAACCCATCAATGATTTAATGGATGGTGGATTAGGGCCAGGTGAGTTGGGAGTAGTTGTAGCACCTTCGGGTGTAGGTAAAACTTGGATACTTACTGCAATTGGTGCAGAAGCTGTTCGAAGTGGTTTGAGTGTGGTCCACTATACAATGGAACTATCTGAACACTATGTTGGTGCCAGATACGACACTGTATTTACAGGTATCCCCTCAGTAGAATTGAAGGATAAAAAAGAAGAAGTAAAGGGTAAGATTAAGAATCTTCGTGGAAAACTACTTATTAAGTACTTTCCACCAAAAGGTGTTACAGTAAAAAAGTTACAGACTCATATCGAGAAGATGATTACATTAGATAACAAGCCCGATGTTATAATAGTGGATTACGCTGACCTTCTACTCTCTCACTCTAATAAGTCAGACTCTACTTATGCGGAGCAAGGAGGGGTATATATTGACCTTCGGGGAATGAGTGGTGAATTGGAAATTCCAATTTGGACTGCATCTCAAACCAATCGTTCAGCTATTGATTCCGAAGTTATCGAGGCAGATAAGATTGCAGATTCATATGCAAAGGTAATGAATGCGGATTTCATTATGAGTTGGAGTAGAAAATCAAAAGATAAATTAAATGATACTGCTCGAGCACATATTATGAAAAACAGATTTGGACCTGATGGAATAACATTTCCTTGTAAGATGAATACTAATACAGGTTACATTGAAGTTTATGAAGGTAATTCACCAGATGGTGTAATTGCACAGAAAGAAGCAGCAAGTGGACAATTAGAAACTAAAAAACTTCTACATAAAAAATATGTAGAAAATATGGGATAGATGAAATTAGTTGTAGCAGATTTAAATAATAGAACTATTTTTAGACCAATAGATGAAATCTATGGTGAATATAATACTAATGATACTGGTTTATGTAATCGTTTATTATGTTGGGAATTGTTAATGATTATTAATCATATACATGATAATAAATTTGAAGTTATTATAGATGACCAACAGAATCCTGAAACTAATAATTGTTTCGAGTTAGAAAATACAACAGTAACAGATGCTAGAAATATTGATTTCGATGAGTATTTACCAATTACTGATGAAATGGTTCAGAATATTATAAATGGTAAGTATAAATTAGAAGATGGAAATTATTATACTGATTTTACTAAAAGGCATATCAATGATTTTAAGGAAAATTATTCTAAAAGATTTATAAATACTCTCAAGTTTAAACACAACGATATAAATAATGATATTAAAGATATAGTATCTGATTCTATTGGAATCCATATTAGAAGAGGACGGGGAGTTAGGATACATGAAGATAATTCAATTGATTTGAATTTATTCGAAGGATGGAACCACGAGATATTATCAGAGTATATTCGAATGAAGATAAAGAATATGCCAGCTTGGAAATTTTTTCAATGGGATTTTATTAAGGATGATGTTTACTTTGAGATAATGGATAATATACTAAAAAAATCACCTAATCAAAAATTTTATATTTCTCATGATTTAAAATATGAACATTTCGAAAGATGGGTAGAAAAATATCCTAATAATTTAATTTTTAAAAATCAATTTTACGAGTTGTTATCTAATTGGGAAATTCCAATAGAATTACATACAAAAAACTTTTTAGACCTTTATTGTTTATGTAATACAAAAGAAATTTTTAGAGTACCCTCATCAA
>Ga0222719_10004263_pt1 | contig 12554 bp, 13 predicted proteins | sample C33_34DmetaG_FD_165039 | JGI IMG/M metagenome (GOLD analysis project Ga0222719, IMG submission 165039) | Estuarine water microbial communities from San Francisco Bay, California, United States - C33_34D | ecosystem: Environmental > Aquatic > Marine > Unclassified | place: USA: California...
TATTTTTATGCTTTAAATTTTGAGTACATAATCTTATAAATGAATAGAAAATCTTTGAGTCTATAAAATTTAATGTATTTATAAGATTATGTACTCGTTTTTATTATATATGAAAAATTGATATTTTATTAATATATATATATTAAGTACAATGTCCAAGGTTGAATATTACAAAATTAAAGAAAATTATAAAGATTTAATTCAAATAAACGATAGTATATCTGACAAATTATCTAAATTATACGATGATAACTTTTGGAATTTAAAAAACCTATTTAGTGATTATAAAAAATACTGCGACGAATTAGGTAAACAGTGTAATAATGCATGGAGTAATGATATAATGTTATTTGATTATAAATGGGAGAATCTAGATTCCAGTAAAATTATCGTTAATACCATTACAATAAAAGATTTTCAAGAAGGTAAATATATTTCATTATATACTAATAATCAAAAAGCTAATAATATTAAAACAGAATCAGAATATGCCAGACGTATTTTATTCTTTACAAAAACTTTCCCTTGTTTTGCTAAATTTAAAGATGCCAATGATCTTTCTTGGATTGCTATAAATAATAGAGAACTATTATTGGAAATATTTAAATATCATAATGATAACAAAAGAAGTCTCGCGACTATTAATAAAGACCTTAAAGCATTAGTTAGAGTAATAAAATTATTAGTAGGAGAAGAGAATGAACTTAGATTTAAAATATCTGCCTTACAAAATCTTTTTACAGAACTAGAAAATAATAGAGACGACGAGAATATTGTTGCAACAGAAAATGAAAAAAAACAATTTATTAATTACGATAAACTACTTGAAATATTAGATAAATTACAAAAGGATTATCAAGATGATGTGAATAAATTACCTAAAAACGATAGAAAAAACGGTATGAAACATAATGACGAATTATTTTATAAGCATCAAATTATTCTATCATTAGCTTTAAATATATGGGATTTTCCTTCAAGGCATGAAAAGTTTACAATGGATATCATTTATGATAATAATGCAGCTGAAAAAGATAAAAATTATATATTATTGAAAAAACTTAAAAATGGCAAAGTATCTAGAATAGTGTATTTTATATTTAATGAAAATGTTAAAAAACATAGCGATATTTCTTATAAATTAGATAGCACACAACTTAAAGAATATAATAAAAAGCTATCTAAATTAATAAAGTATTCATTAGACACATATCCTAGACCTTATTTGTTTCTTGGAAAGGATAATTGGGTAAAACAAAACTTTACAAAAGCCAGTTTTAACATGATATGTGAAAGGCTTAGAAATGTCGATATAAATAAAAACATATGTATTGATGGATTTAGAAGTGCATTTGTATCACATTATTATCCTACATTAAACAATAAACTCAAAGAAATTATGAAAACACGAATGCGAACATCTCGCGACATCATTGAAAGATTTTATTTAAAGTTTGAAAAAGAAAAGCCAGATAAACCAGAAGAGGAAAAGCCAGATAAAACAGAAGAGGAAAAGCCAGATAAACCAGAAGAGGAAAAGCCAATTAGTCTTGCAGAAAGAAAAAGATTAAACTATAAAAAATGGTATGAAGCTAATAAACAAAAAAAATTAGAATATAATCATAATCGCAATATAGACCCTAAAACAAAACAAAGAAATATATTAACTGATCTTAATACAAATAAGACCAATTTAGATAATTATAAAAAAGAAACTATCGCAAAATATAAGATATATGAAAATAATGGGAAATTTTATGGAAAAGAATTGACATAATATTAATATTTAAAAATAATAATACCTTATATAATAGAGTCTAATAAAATGGTATGGCAAATATCAACTGAATCAGGCGAATATAGAATTCAAAACAATAAAAGCAATTCCTATGGAGGTACTTTTATTGATTACCTTACTATTAAAGAAAATGGCAATATTGGTATTAATAATGATTCCCCTATAAAAATATTAGATATTAATGGTGATGCGATTATTAATGGTATCTTACAAACATCTAACATTATAGGAAATGAACATAATGAATTTAATAATATATTAAAGATTAATTACGAAGAAGGTGAAGCTAATAGTAATTTATTACATGTATATGGTAATAGTACTTTTTTTGGTAAAATAGGTATTGGCGTAACAGAGCCAGAAAATGCATTAGATATTATAGGTAATATTAAGTGTGATGAAATAAATGCTATTGGTAGTAATATTACTTTGATTAATACATGTAATATAACAGATGGTATTTTACCCATAATTAGAGGTGGTATAGGCGTGGATAATATTAAACCACTACAACTACTATATGGTGGTATTACGACAATAGAACAAAGTAGTAGTTTATATTGGAATAATGGCGCTGGAACATTAAATGCTGCTAAATTTAAAGGCAATGGTAGTGAAATAACTTCTATTGATGCTACTAATGTTTCATCTGGTACATTATCAGTAAGTAGAGGGGGGACTGGGCGTAATAATTTTAATATTGGCGGTGGTATATTAATAGGTAATTTATTAGGTAATAACCAATATAATATTGCTCAGTCAGAATCACTCAAATGGAATAATAGCGAAAGCGAACTTCAAATAGCTGGTAATATTTCATTACCCGCAGGTAGTAATATTTTAATTAATGGCGCGCCATTAAAATTTGATAATTTTGATAGTTTTCCTTCGGCATCTTCAACCATAAAAGGTATGTTAAAAATTTTTGAAGGTGATTTTCAATTTAATGATAGCAATCAATTAATATTAGCTACACAGGGTTCGTCTAAATGGGCGAAAGAGGATAATAAAATTTGGTATCCCTCAGAAACTCCCGAACCTACACATTGTGTCGGTATAGGTAATATGCCAAACGGTGATTTTAGATTAGATGTAAATGGTGATATAAATACATCAAATGGTGCTTTTAAAATAAATGGAATAAACGTTATAGAAAATAATTCTAATATATTATCTAGTAGATTAAATACATTTACATTAGACAATATTGCTATTCCGCCATTGATTGACGAATTGCAAACACAAAACGGTGGTTGGTATAATAAGTTTTTTTCACTTAGAGATATTATTTTAGATAGTGGTTCACTCGATAAAGAGTTTTTTATTTCTGCGGCACCCAAAAATTATAATTTTGTTTTTGATAATCCTGTAACTCTTAAAAGTGACTTAATTGTAGAAGGAGCTTTTTCACTTGATAATCCCGATAATTATATTAATTTTAGTTCAATGAAATTAGAAAGATCCCATACCGAAAGTATTTTAATTGTTAATCAAACATACAGTGGCGCAAATGACGATACAATCGCCGGAAGTATAGTTAATTTTCAAAAAGCTGCTCAAACACATTTTCGCATAAATAAAGATGGTAATCTAGGTGTTGGTAGAAGTGAATTATTAAATTTTAATGAAACAACAGGTGAAACATCTATTGAACCTGTTGAAAAATTACATATTATTGGTAATATTGTAGCAACAGGTAGCATAACAGCATATTACTCTGATAAAAGATTAAAAGAATTTATCAGTAATATTGATAACCCTCTTGATATTATTGACAATTTAAAAGGATATTATTATAAAGCAAACGAATTAGCTGTTGAAAACGGTTTTACAAATGAAAAAAATATAGGTTTGAGTGCACAAGATGTTCAAAAAGTTTTACCCGAACTAGTGAAATTAGCCCCATTTGATACTGTTAAAAATAAAAAAGGTGATATTGTATCTAAATCAGGTAATAACTACCTAACAGTTTGTTATGAAAAACTTGCACCCGTATTTGTAGAAGCAATAAAAGATTTAAATAAACAAGTTAGCGAATTAAAAAAAGAAAATGAAATACTTAAAAACGAAAATCAACAAATTAAAACAGACATTATCAAGATTAAAGAAGCACTCTATATTAATTAATAGTTACTGTTTTCCGATATCATATTCCCAATAATTGTATTATAATCAGTCCGTGCTTCCATATTAAATTGCAGGTAATTATCCGGTTCAATTGACGATGACCGCTCTCTCTTTATTTCGCGATTAACTATATTATAATCTTGTATGGGATTCATCTCAACTTCTTCTTTTTGCACCTCGTATATACAAACAATTTCGTCTATAATCATTATAGCTAAATCTTTAATTAATACTGATATATTACTATTTAATCCATTAAATCGCTTTTGATACTTTATCAAAGCTTGTTCAAAACCATATATATATATCATATGGTCAATATCTCTTTTATTTGCTTGAATTGATTCATATATAATAGTTGTCTTTCTACTTTGCGCATTATCATAGTCATGACAATTGTTAATAGATATCATAATTTCCATGATTTGGCGATTATATCCCACTAACACAGATTCAATATTGTCATCGTCGGCATTGAATGAAACAACGAAGTTCTTTTCAGTCATAATTATCTCAGTTGATATTTATCTTACTTTATTTTATCAATTTTTTATTATTTTATTACATTTATATAGACCACCTTACTATGTATTGGGTTTCCTTGGCAATTATTAGAAGTATCATGTCGGCTGCTTTAATCATGTTTTTAAGAATAGACGACACACCTAATTACATTTTTCCAATCATCGTTAATATATTAGTTGGTATATTATGTATCGCATATTTTCTATCATTTTATACACAACATTGTGCTGAATTATATAAACCCAAATATTATATTTATGCATTCTTTGTATTTTTCTTAATATTATTAAGTTATCATATTATAAAAGTATGTCCTAATCCAGCATATTTTAGAGCTTTCGTTTCATTGGAAATTATGATAATTTTAATTTATACCTATTATTATAATCAATACTATCAAAATAAAAATACAATTTTAATATCTGAACGAGGTATTGCTGGTATTATATTAACTTCTGTTGGATTATTATTACTATCTTTTAATTAAATATTATACTATTGATTTTAATTCTTTTTTATATTTAACATAATAATCATGTTTCGTTCTTGCTATCGCCGATTCTATACTATCTGGCAATCTATAATATAACATATAGAAAGATAATATCAGTGTTAGTATATTTATTGATATTAGATAAATATTCGTATTATTATCTATCTCTTTTAATCGCGTATATAGTAAGTAATTTGTTACTACAAATATTATTGATGTTATGAATATTCTGGGACCACGCTTTAACCAATATTCTCTCACCTTAGAATGGTCCAATCCTATATCCTTTTTATTAATACTATTTAAATTTATTACATAATTTAAAAAATCAAAAATAAATATATAGTCATATATTTCACATATATTTGATGTATTTATTAGGTGTGCATTTATTATAAATAATATATCATCCTTTTGTGCCTTAATTTCTAATTTATTTTCAATACTTTTTAATAATTCTATATCATTTATCTTATCAACAAGTAATACAATATTTTTATTATTTTTCAATTCTGCGATTTTTCTTTGCTTATTTAGATATTTAATTATATATTTTCTATTATATTTTTTTATATAATAATTTGTATATCTTTTAGCTCTGTTAAATGCCCATCTTTTAAATGGTTTTGACAAAAACCTTAACATCATGATAATGTAATATATTATTTAAATATTTAAATGTTTAAATTATTTTTATATTTAAATATTTAAATATAATTATTATTAATATGAGAAGTTTATTATTATTATTTTATATAAATTATGTTACATCATTTATTCTTTACTCTGTTATATATCCTATAAAACAATCTTTTAATTATGTTGATAATAAATGGAACTGGAATAATAAGCTTTTTCCTTATGATAATAAAGAAGCTAATTACATCGGCAAATGGTATTATTATAATAATATAGATTTTATCAAAACAAGAAATGATATTATTGCCGACCCTGAATGTTGGAATAATAATATCGTTTTAACTAATTATATTTGTAAAAATAATAAAATTAAAAGTTCTAAAATAATTAATGATAATGTGAAGTTACCACCATATTACATTAAAAATAAAAGGGCTTTTGATAATTATAAAGAATATTATAAGAATGAACATCTATATTCTAATAGAATTATCAAGTTAAAACATACACAGAGTTATCATGAGCTCAATAAATATGCTGATATATTAAGAACACTTGTTGTAAGACCTAATCATTGTAGTGTTACATGTAGCCCTCATATTCCTAAAAATGATATTGTAAATAAACTTTTTGATAAAAATAATATCAATAATACAAATTATACTATATCATTTAATATTTGGTTAACTGATAAATATATTTATAATAATAATGATATCAGAACTGGATTGTATATTTCTTATGATGGTATTAATGGCAATTTAAAAGAGTTTATACTTAAAAAAGAAAATATGATTAATAATTCTATTAATATCAATAATAAAATTGACCTGAGTAATTTATATGAATTATATAATTTAGAAAAAATAAATTATACTACCGATAATGATATTGGCGAGTTTGATAACAATACTACAATTAATTATATAATTTTAAAGAATAATTGGGAAGGTAATTATAGAATACAAAATATTTTGAATAATACATATTATAATCAATTAACGTGGAGTGCTGATCACAGATATTTTATACCCATCTCAAACAATGATATTGATAAGTATTATCAGCTTAAATTTAAAAATGGTATTTATATTAATATTCCTAAAAATATAAATGATTTTAAAGACGAAGATAAAATATATATTGAATTTGTATGTTTTTTTAAAAATGCTTCTGGTATCCAAAGATTTCTGGCTTGGGGTTCCAAAAATGATGGCGGTATTAAAACCTTCTGTCACGATATTTGGAATAAACACAATTTAAATCTATTAAATTAACGTTTTCTCTTATAAGATTTCCAATTATTAAAAAATATGCGTTTACTTACTCGCTCATGGTTCATATGACAAAATATATATTTTTTATCTACCGATGGTATATTTTTTAGTAATTTACATAATTCCGTTGACGGGTCTAATTCATCAATTATCTTATTCGTTTTATTCATTATTTATTATTTATTATATTTTTTATTTTTATATAAAATAAAAAATTGATAATCATTTTGATACTATATTATTATCCAAAGATGACTGTTATGACTAGAAGCTCTCTAACCGCAAATACCGTATCTATTGATTCTAATCAGCATACTATCAAGCAAACTGCAACTTTTAATCATGGTAAAAGATGGAATGTTGATGACGAAAATGTAGTTAAGAAACTTCTTGATAAAAGTGAAATTACATATAATGATATTCAGGAAATTGCCAATAAACTTGGTCGCACATACGGATCTATCAAAGGTCGCATTCTTACATTCTATATTATTGATGATTTTGATTACGATAATGGCGATAATCAACATTTGCTTTCTAAATATTTGTTCGCTACCGAAGAAGATATTGAATATTACGCTCTTAAACATTATAATAAAAAAGCTAAATTTAATTATAAATTGAATAAAATCCATAGCCTTATTGGCGAAATTAAGAATAAATCAGATATTACTAATAATTGCGATAAGGTATTAAATATTCTTGATCAAATACGCGATGATAATAATTAAATAATGTTATATATATATGTTTATTTATATTATTTTTATTTTATCATTTTATAAATAGTGCGTTTAATAATTTTTCTTACCCAATAATAGAAGTTATGAGTGATTATATAAAAGTGGGGTCTAAGAAAATAGAAGGTAAAAAGACTAAGGTTGTTGTTTACAAAAAATCTGGCAGTAGCAAATTATATGTTAAGCGTAAGGGACGAATGATGAACTTCGTTAATTACAAGAAAATGTGTGCCAAAAAACTAGCTGCCAAAAAGGTAAGCAAGGTCCGTAAGGTCCGTAAGGTAAGCAAGGTAAGCAAGGTAAGCAAGGTAAGCAAGGTAAGCAAGGCCCGTAAGGTCCGTAATGGTGGAAGTTCGTGCAGCCAACAACAAAATGGCGGTAACGAAGAATTGGAATCTTTCCAAGAAGTTGGAGGTATCCTTGAAGGTGGTAAAATGAATAACTCCCTTATGCGAAACAGAAACAAACAGAATTCGCGCAATCTACGCGCCTTAATAAGACAAAGTGGTGGTAACGAAAATATGTTTAAAGATCTAACTTCCTTCTATGCAACATCTACTTCGGGTGCCGAATCGAGTGCCGAAACGGCACCACCCGAATCGAGTGGTGTCGAATCGAGTGGTGTCGAATCGAGTGGTGGTTTTACCAAAAGATACAGAAAAAAACCCAAAAAAAACGCTACTAAATAATTAGAGTACATAATTTTATTTTTCTTTCAATTTTATAAACTTTTAAAATTTTTATACCTTTTATTAATTATGTACTCGTTTTTAATTGATATAACATTATGTTTATATTATAATAAAAAATTAACAATTATGAAAAAGATATAATTTTTGTTAAAAATAATAAATATCTAAAAATATATTATCATGATATTGCTTCTATTAAATATAATACCATATACTAAAAATACATATCAACGAATTATCAAGATATACTAAAAATTAACAAATACTGGATATAATTCCACTATATCAGTGGGAGTTCTAAACTATAATTATATCATAAGTCTAAGTTTATCAAAAAACCTCATGTATTGTGCCTTATTTAATCTTTTTTTATTGTTCTCCACAAAAGCATCATTAATTTTAAATGGTACCTTTTTCCCTATTATTTTATTTTGTCTCATTAAAGTATTTATCATTTCAAATAAAAACGTGGGATTATAAGAGAGTGGTACTACTGATTCGTCATCGGGTCTATTATCATCAGCATATATGAAACTTGTTGGAAACTGAATTTTTATTAAAGCGTATTTAGCATAATTATAATAATGATCCTTCCTTGGATAAAGGTAAGAGATCTGTATAGTATGTGTGTTATTATAATCATTTGTATAATTTACACATATATCTTTTCTTCCACCTTGTGAACCATATCTGGGTGCTTTTAGTCCTGGATGTAAATCTTGAATAACCTCTAATATCTTATCCTTATTTTCTTGGGTAAATGGTTTTCTATTTGATGGATTTAGGAAAGGTTTTTGTTCTTTTATTGCTAAATACCAGGCTTTGTATAATGATTTAACATAATATGCATTTGCATAAGTTTTACCATTTTCTTCATAAGGAATTACTATAACACTTTTTAATTTTCTTAAAGACATATCAGTCCATTCCTCCATAGTATAAAAATCAGCATCATTTATGCTGCCCGCATATTCTTTTCCTGCATCCATTATTCTTGCCAATTCTTTCGCTTTATTAGTTTTATATTCAGCTTTTAGTATGGGATCCTCTGGTGAAGCAGACCAACTTAAAGATTTGTCAAAAGATATTGATGCGTCCGGATCAGAAATTAAAAGTGTTCCCTCTATTAATTTATCAATTAATGATAAATACATTTCCGCGACTGCTACTCTTTGGGACCACTTGCCTTCATATATCTTAATTAATTGAAGTAACATGAATTCGACAGCATAATATTTATAATAACTATCTTTTACAAGTATTTTGTAATCGTTTTCATTTTTATTACGGTCGTTATATAATATTGCTTGTTCAAATAAGTTATCAGCATCTTTGAATACCTTTTCTGTATTAAATTCCGAAGGTGCATTTACACTAATGTCATAACCCGCTGTAAAATAATTGTCTTTAACAATTTTGTTTAATTCAGTAGCCGTCATGAATGGATCATATCTTACTAAATAACTTGTTTTAATACGCTCTTTTATTTTTCTATATAATAAAACATTTTCATCAGTTATAGAAAGGTCTTCTAAATATTCCTTTAATATTTGTGTAGCTTTTTCTACTTTAATTTTTTTACTAAATAGAGATAATAAGTGTTTATTTTTTGCTGTTGCAGTTTCGGTAGGATATTCTAATATTTTATCTATATCTTTAAAAGTTAACGTTTTTAAATATTTGTAAGGATCAGTATCTTTTTTGGATCTGCTACTGCTACTGCTACTGCTACTGCTACTGCTACTGCTACTGATGCTTCCCGAAATACTCATATCAAATGCAGCACGGCATTGATCAGCTATAAAATATATTCTATCTTTCCTCGTTATTGATTTTTTAGTTACTGGATGAGTTATACTATCTATTTTTCCATTTACAAATTTTTTGTATTCCTTTAAATATTTCTTACAAGCATCTTGCTTGATTTTTTTATTTGGACCTGCTAAGTTATTTGTATCTTTCTTTAATGCTTTCAAAGTCCCATCTGGTAAAGTAGACATTGCTGTTGTCAATGACTGAGATAATGATACACTAGCAGCTCTTGAATCAGACATTATATATTCTTATTCTAATTATTATTAACATAATAAATATGTTCAGGTTTATTAAAAAATTGATGATTTTTATTTTATATTCTCATCAGGCACAGCCTACCCAATTTTGTCTTGTTTGCAAACTCTGACAAAACTTTCGCTACACGCTTCTACCCCTGGCCATAAGATCAAATATACTTTTCTGTATAAGAATACAGAAGTATAAGTCACAAATGTCCTACAACCGTGTCATCAACGCCAAGAACATCAACTTCTGTTGTGGTCCCTGCTGTTCTGTTGATCCCGAACCCGAACCCATCAATCATGGAAGTGAGCTATATCACTTCTACAAACCACACGACGGCCGCAGATACGCGAAATTTGTATGGCCGTGCTCGGATGGTGGCAATGTTACGGTAACAAACTTACGTGTTTGCCATGGATGTTTCTCGCGATACAACGATGACGATTTTGATGTCGAGGATCTTATTAGAGACGGTATTATAGTCATTGAAAAGCTCAAAGATCACATGCTGAATCAGTAATCAACTCACTCATTCTCTGTATATAATTAGTCTCATCTATATATCCCAGCTCTTTATACTGTAACCACGTGCGTTTGTATAATTCATAATCTTCAAAAAAACAACCATTATCACCCTTTTGGTTTGTCATTAAAAAATATGTTCTCTTTGCCTTTTTTATCATTTCTATATATAAAAATAAATTATATTTATATTATAATGGTTTTAAAATTTATTTCATTTCTAGTATATTTGACGGTACTAAATAACAACTTTTTATTATTTAGTGGAAAAAATATGAATATTAATACAGCATTTGTAAATAATACTTATCCTAAATATAATATATCTCACATCTCTGAAAACAGAAATAACAGTATTTCTACCAAACCTAACTATTTAAGCAGAAAAAGTAAATTCTGTTATATTAAATGTGATTGCTTTTTTTCACATACTGTTAAAAATGATAATATTTGTGTTAAAGATTGGATAAGGCCAATCGGATTTAATTGATTTATTCAAAACATGATATAAGTATGATCCCTAATGCAATAATTCCTATGCCAAAAATCTTTAAATTGCTCATATACTCTTTAAAATACGGCTAATATTGATATTTTTAATCCAACAAATTCTCTTATATATCCTGGATTATTCGAATACTCAATTGCTTTTACAAGAGCAATATATGCTGTAAAATGCAATATTGCTAGTAAAAGCATCCCCATTATATTAACAGGAATTATACTAACCTTATTCTCATGATATTTATATGCTAATACTATTAATGCAAAAAAATGCCGAAAATATTGACAAATAACATGTTATTATAATGCTGTCATCTGTCTTGGCAAAGTGTTTTACAGGTATAAACGTATAAACCATAGTAAATTTAATAAAGTTACCAAAACTGACAATTGTATCCAGTAATTAGCCTACATAATATTATTATTTTATACCGTATAGTTCAATTAATTTTCCCATATTAAATTTTTCATCTTTAAAGTAATTTTTTTTAAGAGTTTCTTTTTCACTGTCTTCAAGTTTTAAACCGTTTTCTTCAAATAAGTTTATTAAGTCATCTTTACTAATACCTGCAAATTTATTTACTATAAATTCTACATTTTCACTATCATTATCTTTACTTTCAAGATTAATATGATTCATTATTTCTTTTTCTTTTAATCCATGTTTAAAATATTTGTCAAATATTATGTCTACTTCGTTGGAATTTATTTCTATATTATTTAAATCAAAAAGTTCTTTTACATTTTCTTTTTTTTTTATTGTTTTTCCTAAAACTTCAATCAATGCATTTGCTGTTCTAATACTAAATTTAGATTTTTCTGGTGACTGTGATGAAGCGGGAGAGAGGACATCTAATTTTTTTATTACTCTTTTAATTACAGCCTTATCTATTTTTTTAAAGTCTTCCTCTAAAAAAATTTTTTCTCCATCATTTCCATATTCCTCAACAAAATTTCTAAAACGCTGTTTAATACTATAAACATTGTCTTTCATAAAATAATTAAATATTGATGATTTTGTATTTTCCCGTGTAGCCTTCATCTTCGCCTCATTCTCGGCATTCTCCTTCACCGCCACATCATAATTGTCCACCGTATTAGCCTTATTCTTCGCCACCGCCTCTGCTGCTGCCGCCGCTACTTCTGCTGCTGCTGTCACAGCTACCTCCTTTTCGGCAT
>Ga0222719_10004265_pt1 | contig 12552 bp, 13 predicted proteins | sample C33_34DmetaG_FD_165039 | JGI IMG/M metagenome (GOLD analysis project Ga0222719, IMG submission 165039) | Estuarine water microbial communities from San Francisco Bay, California, United States - C33_34D | ecosystem: Environmental > Aquatic > Marine > Unclassified | place: USA: California...
TATTAATTTAACACCTCACGGTACTGGTGTTGTAAAAGTTCCAAGTGGATATGATCAAAGAGCAGGTTTTGATACTGACTCATTAGTTCCTAAATCATACGTTGACGCAATTGCTGAAGGATTACACGTACACGCTTCAGTTAAGGCTGCAACTACACAAACATTAGCATTAGAAAGTGGCGATACAGTAACTTATGATAACGGTAGTTCAGGTGTTGGTGCAACATTAACACTATCTACAGGCATTTCTACTTTAGACGGATACACACTTGTAAATGGTGATAGAATTTTAGTTAAAGATGAAAGTACACAAGCACATAACGGTATTTACGTAAGAACATCAGCAACAGTCTTAACAAGATCAGATGATTTTGATACAACTGCCGAAGTTGCTTCAGGAGATTTCTTATTTGTAGAAAACGGAACAACAAACGGCAGTAACGGTTTTGTTCAAACAGAAACGACAACAACTATTGGAACAAGTGCAATTAACTTTGAACAGTTTTCTGGTGCTGGGCAAATTGATGCTGGTGCCGCTCTATCAAAAACAGGTAATCAGTTAAACGTAGAAGTTGACGATAGTTCTATTGAAGTTTCTGCTGACGCATTAAGAGTTAAGGCATTAGGAATTACAGACGCTATGTTAGCGGGTTCTATTTCAAGTGATAAACTTACTGACCCTTTAAACTTTACAGACGAATCATCTACACAAGGTAGTGTAAGATTAGGCGGTACATTAGAGTTTCTTGCTGGTGAAGGTTTAAATACAGTTGCAAGTGGAAGTACATTAACTATTGCAGGTGAATTAGCAAGTACATCAAATATTGGTGTAGCGTCATTTACTTCAGACAATTTTACAGTAACATCTGGTGATGTTGCAATTACAACTATTGACGGAGGATCATTCTAGTGTCAACGGTAATAAAATTAAAACGATCAGAAACACCAAGTCAAATACCAGGTGCAGGTTCGCTTGAAGTTGGCGAATTGGCAATGAATGTTACTGATGGTAAGTTTTATACAAAAAATTCAGGTGGAACAGTTGTTGAAGTTGGTGGTGGAGGTTCTATAACTTTACAAGATGTTACAGATAATAATGCCATAACAACAAATGATATTACACTAAACGGTTCAGATTTAGTTTTTGAAGGTGCTTTAGAAAACGCTTTTGAAACAACTTTAACTGTTGCAGAACCTACTGCTGATAGAACAATAACTTTACCTAATTCTTCTGGAACTGTTGCTATGGATGGAGACGCTTTAGCGTATTCTATTGTATTTGGTAGTTAAATATGGCAAGTAGTTTTAAAAATGCAGGTATGACTGTTGTTTCTGTTGATGACGCAACAGCAAATTTATATACTGCTCCAAGTGCTACTAAAGCAGTAATACACGCTGTTTATATATCAAATAATAGTGCAACAAATATTGCACAGGTAGATGTTAAAGTAACAACTGATGGAGGTTCTACTTTTTATCATATAGGTAAAAAATTAGATATTCCACCAGAAAATACTTTAACTTTAGACAAACCAATTAATTTAGAGGCAGATGATATTATTAGAATTATTGCACAACCCAATCCAGATTCTTCAGATAACAATGTTGAAGCATTTGCTAGTATATTGGAGATAAGTTAAGATGGCATACTTAATAGATTCAAATTTAACCTCTACTCAATTAAAAAAATTTAATGGTATTAGACGTACACAAGACGGTATGTTGTATTTGACTTCAATAGATCCAAATACAGATACTACTGAAATCACAATTTCAAAATATTATGAAGAAGGAAAATCTGATTTAGTACCAAAAGATGGTCAAACAGATTATGTTGAAGAAAGATTGGAATTAGAAAATATACAAACTTTTACTGGCGACGGTTCAACAACATCTTTTACTGTATCACCAACTGGTCTTTCAACGAGTACAATAGCAGTATATTTTGACGGAGTAAGAAAAACTGCATTTACTGATTATTCTTTATCAGGTACTACGTTATCAATTACAATAACTCCTTCAAATGGAACTGTAATAACAGTAGGACAAATAAAAAAAAGAAGATTTAACAACGATAGCGACAAGTATCAACAATTTGTTTATGATAGTAATTCTACAGCAACTTACCTTATAAATAGTAGTGGAGAATTGATAAGAAGAATTAACGATTCTGTATCTAGGAGTGCTTTGACTAGTGATGATTTTGATACCTTTGATACTGACGCAACTGTAAATTCAACAACTTATCAGGATGCAGTATAGAAATATATAGGAAAAAAAATGGCAGACTTTAAACTAGGCAGATTAAAATTTAAATGGAGAGGTGATTGGGCAACATCAACAGCTTATGTAGTTGATGATATTGTTAAATATGGTGGTAATACGTATGTGTGTGTTACAAATCATACATCACAATCTACTTCAGCAGCTTTTTACACAGATTTATCAACAAATTCATATTGGCAATTACATACTGAAGGATTATACTTCAAAGGTGATTGGGCACAATCAACTCATTATAAATTAAATGACCTAGTTAAATATGGTGCGTTTCAATATAGAACAACCACTCAACACACTTCAACATCTTCTTTTGATAATACAAAATTTGAAGTTTACACAGAAGGATTACAATTTGAAGATAGTTACAATGCAAGTACAACTTACCAAGACGGTGATGTGGTATCATATGGTGGTTATGCTTATGTTTATATAAATTCAACACCTTCTTCTGGTCAAACTCCTACAGATAATTCATATTGGGATATTTTAACTACAGGTTATAATAATTCAGGTACTTATTCACACGGAACAGCTTACAAAACTGGTGATGTTGTACAGTACGGTGGTTATGTTTATGTAGCAAATGCAAATCATTCAAGTCAATATCCAGCAAACACAGACGGTACTACAAATTCATCTTATTGGGATTTATTAGTAAAAGGATTTGATTATCAGTCAGGTGGATATTCTGGAGGTACTGAATACAATATCGGTGACGTAGTTAGATATGAGTCTACCTCATATGTAATGCTAAAAGATAGACAAACTGGAGTAACTCCAGGCACAGATGCAACTGTGTGGCAAGTTTTAGCACAAGGAGATACTGGTGCTGTATTAAGTACAAGAGGAGATTTAATTTACCAAGACGCTTCTCAAACTGCTAGATTGCCTATAGGAACAAGTGGTGCTGTATTAACTACAGACGGAGTTGAACCTGTATGGTCAAACGCTGAAGGAAAAAATGTAATATATGTAGCAAATGGAGGAAGTGATACAAATTCAGGAACACAATTTTTACCATATGCCACTATTGCAAAAGCACTTTCTGTTGTTACTTCAGGAGATGCTGTTGCTTTAGAAAATATTTCAGGAGGTACTGGTGGTACTCCAGGAACTTATGATGTTACGCAGACTTCTTCGACTGGTTCAGGATTAGGAATAGCAGCAAGAATTACAACTGATGGTTCATCAACACCTACAATAATAATTACAGATGGTGGTAGAAATCACACTGCTGGAGACACAATTACAATTGCAGGATCGCAATTAGGAAGTTCATCAGATTTAACATTTGATATTCTTTCAGCATCAGTAGGAGATGTAATTTTTGTTAAAAATGGAGTATATAGAGAAACTTTACCATTAAGAGTTCCTGCTGGGATAACTGTAAGAGGAGAAAGTTTAAGAGGAACTGAAGTTAGACCTGCAAGTGGAACAGGTACACAGATAAAAACTGTAACATCAAGTTCTACGATAGCAGGTGCTACAGATGGAACATATAATTATATTCATCAAACATCTACTGACGGTAGTGGTGACGGATTAGTTGTAAATATTACAATTGCTTCAAACGTATTTTCAAGTGTATCAATATATCACGGTGGTTACGGACACGCTGTAAATGACCAAATTACATTTACTGTTGCAGATATAGGTTGTGGTGGTACTGGAAGTTTAGTATTGACTGCGGCTTCTTTAGAAGACAACAATGCTTCAAATATGTGGTTATTGAATAATACTACCAATATTACTGAAATGTCATTTAAAGGTTTAACTGGTACTCCTGGTGCTGGAGGAACATCAAAAGCATCAGTAACGTCTTTAGATCCTGAAGGATCAATCACAACTTCATCACCATATATTCAAAACTGTTCATCAGTAAATTCAGGTGCAACAGGTGTTCAAATTGATGGTAACTTACATAGTGCAGGTAACAAATCTATTCTTGCAAACGACTTTACACAAATTAACTCCGATGGTATTGGTGTTCACGCATTAGGTAATGGTCGTGGTGAGATGGTTTCTATCTTTACTTATTATTGTGCTAAATCTTTTTATGCACAATCAGGTGGATTTATTAGAGGTTTAAACTGTTCGTCTGCTTACGGTGAAAAAGGTGCTGAAGCTGATGGTACAAATGCTTCTGAAACACCTGTAAACGTAACAACACGTGGATCTATTTTAAAATATGATGCTACAACTTTTGGTGGGGCAGCAACAGAATCAGATATTACATCTGCTATAGCAACAAGTGGTCAAGGAACTGCAACTGTATCAGGAGGTACTTCTGGTGCTAGTGCAACAATTTTTAGAACAAACATCTCATTAGATTATTTACATATTGAAAGTATATCAGGTACTTTTACAGACGGTGAAACATTAACTATTACTAAAGAAGATTCTTCTACTTTTACAGTTGGTGCTGCTAGTTCATCTGCTCAAGTAGGACAGATTGGTCCGTTGATTGCTGTATCTTCAGGATCAACAGCATTATCATCTGCTGGTATTATAAAAGTTGGTACTAATATTAAATTTAGTGGAGATTCAACATATTATAGAATAAGTGCTGTGTCCGAAGAAGATACAGGTAATGAAAACGCATTAGTTAGATTAACTGCTAGTATCGCTTCTGGAGACGCAAAAGCTGATAATACTTTAGCAGATGTTACAGAAAAATTTTCAAATATCAGATTAACAGGACACGATTTCCTTGACATAGGAACAGGTGATGTGATTACTACAAATTATCCTAACACACCTTCACAAGCTGCTGATCAGGCAGATGAAGTTACTGAAACAACTGGAGGTCGTGTTTATTATTCTTCAACTGACCAAAAAGGTGATTTTAGAGTTGGGGATTTATTTAGAATTGAACAGGCAACTGGTGTTGCAACTTTGAATGCTGACGCATTTGATCTTTCAGGATTAAATAATTTACAACTAGGATCTGTAGGTGCTGAATTAGGTGCTACAATTAACGAATTTAGTACAGATACAACTTTAGCAGGAAATTCAAATACTGCTGTTCCTACTGAAAGAGCTGTTAAAACTTATGTTGATTCTGGAACTACAACCTTAACGAATAAAACTATTGATTTAGCAAATAACACTCTTGTAGGAAATACAGCTGCATTTAATACTGCTTTAAGTGATGGTTCTTTTGCTACATTAGCAGGATCTGAAGTATTAACAAATAAAACAATTGATAGTGCTTCAAACACTTTAACATTAGATTTATCAGAAGGTACTTTAACTGGTACAACTGCTGAATTTAATACTGCTTTAAGTGATGGTTCTTTTGCTACATTAACAGGAACAGAATCATTATCTAATAAAACATTAACAACACCTAAAATTGCTAGTGGTGATTTTATCGCTGACGCAAATGGTAATGAACAAGTTAAATTTACAACAACTGCAACAGCTGTAAATGAATTTACTGTAACAAATGCTGCTACTGGAGGTTCTCCTACAATCGCTGCTACTGGAGGAGATACTAATATTGATCTTACTATTAATCCAAAAGGAGTAGGTAGAGTTGCTTTAGGTGCTGCTTCAATTCAACAAACAACTGAAAAAGTTACAAATGGCGCAACTGCATTTACTGGTACAATAAATTTTGACGCAATTACCCAACCAATATTCAGAGCAACTTCAAACGCTTCAGGAAACTGGACATTAAATATTAGAGGTGATGGTTCTAATTCCTTAGATTCAATTATGGATACTGGAGAATCATTAACTATAGTAACAATTGTTCCACAAGGTGGAACTGCATATTACAATAGTGCTGTTCAAGTTGATGGTAGTTCTGTTACTCCTAAATGGCAAGGTGGTGCGGCTCCTACAGGTGGTAACACTAGTTCTGATGATATATATAGTTATACTGTAGTTAAAACTGGAAGTGCTTCATTTGCTGTTTACGCTGCTCAAACACAATTTGCTTGATAAATAAATATGTTTAATGAGTTTATGGAATCATTATCAAAATTTAAAATTAGAAGGTATTAGACGAGGTAAAAATACAATGTTATATTGTGCTGCTAGAATTGATGAAAATAATGTGGTAGTTGATACTATTGTTGTTGATGAAACAGACATATCTGATGAAAATGGATTAAGTGATACTTTAACAACAACGTTTTGTAATAATATAAGACAAGTTGATGGTACTTGGAAATGGGCAGGTATGTTCCAAGAAGGTCAAGGTGAGTTAAGAAAAATTGAACCTGGTATAGGTGATAATTGGGATTCAGTAAATTCTAAATTTTTTCAAAAAAAACCACACAATTCTTGGATTTTAAATTCAAATTTTGAATGGGAACCTCCTATTCCTAAACCCAATCAAACAACTAAATGGAATTGGGTAGAAGAAACTCAATCTTGGGAGTTACCAGATGTTGGGTTTGAAATTGCACCAGAATATAGTGAAACATCACAGGAACCAGATAATGAAAATTATCTAGGAAGAGTAGAATAATAGTATGCCATTATTAGGAACAAGAGGTGGCGGATCAGCAAGAGGATTTGGTTTTCAAGGTGCTGGATTCAAATTTATGATTGCTACAGGAGGATCTATTGCAACTTCTGGAGATTATAAAATTCATACATTTACATCTTCAAATACATTTACAGTAACACAAGAATATACTGATCCAACAGTTTATCCTGTCGAAGTTTTAGTTGTTGCTGGAGGTGGCGGCGGCGGAGACGGAGGAGGAAACGGCGGCGGAGGCGGTGCTGGTGGATACCTTGAAGGAACATTTACAAATTTAACAGAAGGATCTTATCCTGTTGGTGTCGGTAATGGTGGAAATACAAATAATAATGGTAACTCACCTGGATCTTCTGGAAGTCCTTCGACATTTAATGGTGCAACTGCTAATGGCGGCGGATACGGTGCTGGTACTCCAAATAGTGTAGGAAGCGGCGGATCAGGCGGTGGTGGTGCTCGAGGAGGTGGTGGAGGTGCAAACCAATCACCTAGTGGAGGATTAACAGGATACGGAAATGGTGGCGGATTTGGTTCAGGTAATACTTGTTCAGGCGGCGGCGGTGGTGCTGGCGGCGGCGGAAGAAATGCAAATGAAGGCGGTCCTGGAGGTTCTGGACGTTCTTGGCCTGGAAATGGTACAACTTATGCAGGTGGTGGTGGTGGATCACGTCAATCAGGTCCAGGGCCTGGATCTGGAGGATCAGGTGGTGGAGGACAAGGTTCTCCTGGAATTGGTGGTACACCTGGAAATGGTACAAATGGTTTAGGTGGCGGTGCTGGAGGTGCTTGTGATTCTGGTCCAGGATCATCTGGTGGTTCAGGTACAGTTATAATTAAATATAGATTTCAATAAGTAATATTTGAAATAGACGTTTATAAACAATATAAATAAATTATGTTGTTATATTATTTACAAATGAAAGTGATTTATAATGGGTTCAAAATCAGTTGAAAAATATTTTCCAATACAAGTAACAGATAATTTTTTTGACAATCCAAAAGAAGTTGTTAAATTTGCTAATTCTTTAAATTTTCAAAATGCACAAAATGGTTTTTGGCCAGGTGTAAGAACAGAAAGTTTACATCAAAATAATTACGCTTTTTTTAATTCTTTTTTAATAAAACTTTTTTCTTTAATATTTGATTTTAAACAAACTAAAGTAAATTGGGATAATGTTGAAATGTATTTTCAAAAAACTTATCCTTTTGATTCTAAAAATAAAAATAATATTTTAAATACAGGCTTAATACACCAAGATGGAGATTATCCTTTAGTAGGATTAGTTTATCTAACTGAAAATGCAGATTTAGAATCAGGTACTTCAATAATGATACCTACAAAAAAAGTTAAAGATCATTCAAAAATAAAAACAAGTTTATATAAAAAACCTCGATCAAAATGGACTGAAGAAGATTTAAATAAATATGAAAAGTTAATTATAGATAGTAATAAAAATTTTGAAGAACATTTAAAAATTAATAATAAATTTAATAGATTAATAATGTATAATGGTAATGATTTTCATAAATGTAATTCTTTCTTTACTGGTAAAAAAGAAAGATTAACCTTAGTTTTTTTTATAAGACAAATACAATCAAGTTCTTTTTTCCCTTTGCAAAGAGCTAAAATTAAAACTATTAAATATAAAAATGATAATTGAAAAAAAAAATATAATTAGAAAAGAGTTGGTAAAGTCAATTGAGAATATAACATCATCAGAAACTTTTCCTTGGGGTTTATATAAAGAACATTATGATTTAAATAAACATTTATATACAGGAATAGAAAGTAAATTAAATAAAAAGTATAATTCACAAGACACGTATCAGTTAGTACACGTTGCTTACAAAGATAAACAAAAAATAAAAACAGTTTATTTTCCTTTCTTTTATGAATTATTTGAGGAAATTGTTCAAAAGGTTATTAAAAAAGACGTACAATTGCTTAGATTAAAAGTTAATTTGTTGTTTAAAAAAGATAAACCCTCAATAAATATTTTTCATTTAGACGATTCAAAAGATAAAGATTATAAAACAATCATTTATTACATTAATGATTCGGATGGAGATACTGTAATATATAATAAAGGAAAATTAAAAAGAATTTCTCCTAAAGCAGGAAAAGTTTTATTATTGGATGGCGACTTATATCACGCTTCTAGTAATCCAAATAAATACGATATAAGAAAAGTGATAAATATTAATTTTAAATATGTATAATTTAAATTCAGGTTCAAAAGAATTAGAAATAGATGCTTGGTTTCCTACTTTGATAGGAGTAAGTTTTTATAAAGACCATAAAAAAGATGCACCAGGTATAATTAAACAATTAGAAAGTGTAAAAAAGAAATGTCCACAATCAATAGGTCAACCTAGTTTTTTTCTTCATCCTTGTCATAAAGATAAAAAAATAAAAAAACTTAATACCTGGATACAAAATAGAGTAAATGAATATACAAAATTTTATGGATTCCCTAAAAAAGTAAAACCTGTTGAGTCTTGGTTTCATTGGTATAAAAAAAACAATCTTGCTGACGCTCACGTGCATTTAGGAAGAACTATATCTGTCATATATTATTTACAAAGTGATATGGAAGATTCTAGGGTTATATTTCATTCACCTGTGCCTGTGGATATGAAAAATCCTTTTAATATAACTGCTAACGATAGTAAAGAGAATTTTCAAAAAAGTCATTCTTTTACAGAATGTTTTTATAAACCTGTTGAGGGGATGTTATTAATTTTTCGATCATATTTGTTACATAAGGTAGAATTAAAAAATAATAATTTAAAAGATAGAATTATTATAAGTTGGGATTTAGATTAATGTTATTAGAAACAGGATATTGGTATTTTTCAAAAGCATTTAATAAAGATTTTTGTAAAGCAATTGAAAAAGCTGTAAAACCATTTAGTTGTGATAAAGGAACAATTTCAGGAATTAAAGATTCAAAAAAAGAAAAATCAAAACTATTTAAAAAAAGAAAATCAGATGTAAAATTTATTAACGATCAATGGATTTATGATTCTGTTGTTCCTTATATAAGACAAGCTAATGATAATGCAAAATGGAATTTTGAATTTAATTGGTGTGAAACTGCTCAATACACACTTTATAAAAAAGGTCAACATTATGATTGGCACATAGATCAAAACGATAAACCTTATGTAAGTGAAGATCCTAATTTTAATAATAAAATAAGAAAGTTAAGTTGTTCTATACTATTAAATGATTCCTCAGAATATAAGGGTGGTAATTTTGAATTTGATTTTAGAAATAATAGACTGAAAAAAACAGTAGTAGAAGTTAAAGAGCTTAAAAATCAAGGAGATATGATTGTGTTTCCTTCTTATTTATGGCATAGAGTTAAACCAGTAACTAAAGGAATAAGAAAAAGTTTAGTTATATGGTTTTTAGGACCTCCTTTTGTATGAGTTTTAAAACTAAAAAATATTTAATAATTAAAAATGCAATACCTAAAATAATTGCAAATTATTCGTATCATTATCTTTTATTAAAAAGAGAGGTTACTAATAAATGTATAAAAAAAGGTATAAAATTACAACATTTTGGTTCTTTTGGTGACCCTATGATTTCAAAATCGTATTGTCATTATTCAGACATACTTATGGAAACATTATTAGTTGAACTATTACCTTTAATGAAAAAAGAAACAAAAATAAATCTTGTACCTACTTATAGTTATTGTAGAATTTATGAAAAAGAAGATGAATTAAAAAGACACAAAGATAGAAAAAGTTGTGCTATATCAGCAACCTTAAATTTAGGAGGTGATCTATGGCCTATTTTTTTAGAACCATCTGGTGGAGTTGGTATGAAAGGAAAAAAAGTAAATTTGAAAGTTGGAGATATGCTAATTTATGATGGTTGTCAATTAGAACATTGGAGAGAACCTTTTAAAGGAAATATTTGTGGTCAAGTATTTTTACATTATAATAACGCAAAGGATAAACAATTTCATTATGATACAAGACCTATGTTAGGATTACCAAAGGAGTTTTTGAATGCCGAAAAAAAATAGAGATATAAAAAATGGAAATAAACCTCCACATAAGCACGAAGAATACTATCCAAAAATAAGAGGTCATTTTTTAATACCTACTTTTGCTGCTAATTATTGGGGAGAGTCAGATAAATTAAATATTAGAAAAACAGATTATTATAAACCAAAAGGAGGACAAACAATTAATTTACAAAAAGAACCTTATTTTAAAGAATTGATAAAAAAAATTAAAATATCTGTTTTGAGGCTTGCAGAGCATTATTATAAAGTTAGACCTGGTTATAGAGTAGATGTTGTTTCTATGTGGTTAAATTCTAACGAAAAAAATATGTATCATCCACCACACAATCATATGAATACATTTATGAGTGGTGTTATGTGGTTAGATGGAAAAAAAGGAGAATATGCACCACTACAATTTTTGAGACCTTATGCTATACCAACATTACCCATAATAAGTCAATATAACGAAATCAATAGTAATATAGTAACTCATCCTTCTATGAAAGATGAAGTTGTATTTTTTCCTTCTTATCTATATCATTATGTAGGCGTAAATAAAAATAGAAAACCTAGATTGTCTATTGCTTTTGATACAATATTGAGAGGTAAATATGGTGAAATTATTAAAGGAGGAGAAACTGTAGGGCAATATAAAATATAATGTGGATTCATTCTTTTAAAAATCATAAAAAAATTAAAAAAACTATATTAGGTTTAATAAAAGAAATACCTATAACAAGAGTAAATGATTTTGAGGACTCTATTACTCATTCTGATTATCATTTACCTAAAGATTATAAAAGAAAATATTTAGATTATTTTTATAGTCATTTAGACGAACATATGTTAATGTTATGTGAATTATTTAATTCACAAAATTGGTCGATAAAATCCTCTTGGTTTCAACAGTATTATAAAGGAGATGTTCACGGTTGGCACAATCACGGAGAATCACAATTAGCTGGAGTATATTATTTAGAATTACCTAATAAATCTATGACTACAGAATTTTTAGATGGTTCTAAAATAGAAGCTAAAGAAGGAGATATATTAATTTTTCCCTCTTATAAGTATCATAGATCAAAAAAAAATATATTAAATAAAAGAAAAACAGTAATAGCATTTAACTGTAGTTTTGATGTGTGGAATGGCAATCTACCATTTAAAAAAAAAGATTAATAATTAAAATCTTATGTACGATATAAAAGATTTAGTTTGGGAAGAACATAAAAACGCTGAAAGGCAAGAGTTTGTTAAGACGTTGATGTCAGGAGAAATCAATCCTGAATTATATGCAACCTATTTGTATAATCAATTACAATGTTACGTAGAATTAGAAAAATGGGCAAATCATAACGGTCTATTCAGACAAACGCCAGGTCTACAAAGAGCAGAAAATATACACAAAGATTATGCAAAATTGTGGACTAAAGAAGAAAAACCTGTAATCACACAAAGTACAAAAGAATACGTAGAACATATAAACACAATTACAGATGATCCAGAAAAGTTATATGCTCATATCTACGTTAGACATTTAGGTGATTTGTCAGGTGGTCAAATGATTTCTAAAAAAGTACCTGCAAAAAGATATTACGATTTTGGCGCAAATGGTAAAGAGTGGAAAAGAATAGTAAAAGAAATAATTAATAATTATCTTAACGCATATGAGAAAAATGTAGTGCCTGAAGCAAAACTATGTTTTAATTTTGCAACAAGATTATTTGGAGAAATGAATGATTTGGG
>Ga0222719_10004266_pt1 | contig 12550 bp, 32 predicted proteins | sample C33_34DmetaG_FD_165039 | JGI IMG/M metagenome (GOLD analysis project Ga0222719, IMG submission 165039) | Estuarine water microbial communities from San Francisco Bay, California, United States - C33_34D | ecosystem: Environmental > Aquatic > Marine > Unclassified | place: USA: California...
CAAATTACCGAAAGCTTTCATGGTCTTTCAAGGGCAAAGCACACATGGAAGAGATTAAAAAACGTAAGAACTCGGCTAATAATATTATATGCCACGGAACAAGACGAGGTGGAGAACAGCTTGAGTTTTTAAAACAATATCCAGATGCTTATGTAATTGGTACAGAAATCAGTGATACTGCAACTCAGTTTCCAAACACTATAGAGCACGACTTCAATGTTCAGAAGCAAGAGTGGATCGAAAACTTTGATATAGTCTATAGTAACGCGTTTGACCACTCATTTGATCCTGATACCACGATAGAAGTTTGGAAACAACAGTTAAATAAAGACGGTTTAATGTATTTAATTTGGCCAAATTGGTCAAACTCGCAATCTACTTCAGTTGATCCACTATCTGGAACAAGAGACGAACTCGTAGTATTCTTACAAAAACATGAACTAGAAGTAGAAGTTACTAATATACCTGAAATGTTAGAGTGTAAGGTAAAGAGATGAAAGCATATATTATTACAGTTAAAGGAAACAAACTAGCAGAGTCCGCAGCGCAGAACTGCATGGACTCTCACATGAAGTTTGCGAATCCTTTTCCTATTGAGATCAGAACTGGCATTCAACCAGATCAAGTAGACGACATGTTTACCAAACTTCCATTTGAGTGGACTTACCCTTGGGATCAACCTAGAACTGATATCAAGTCTGGGTTGAAACTCAGTCCTTATCAAACTGCAGACAAGAGAAAGCGTATGGCTTGTTTCTTGAGTCACTGGCTGTTATGGACCGAGTGTATTGCTGATGACAGGCCTCTGTTAATTCTTGAGCATGATGCGATCTTTATTCGTCCGTTCTTTCCTCAGTTTACATTGGACTCAAAGTATGGTATAATTGGCATCAATAATCCATTAGGCGCAACTCGCCGTGCGGATGTGTTTGATAGTCAAGTACAAACTATGAGAGGAGAACACCTTGACGTTGATAGAGTTTTACCGTTACCAAACGTTGATAACTTCGATATACCTCAGGGTTTGGCAGGGAATTCTGCCTATGTCATTAAACCTGAAGGTGCACGAGAACTCATCAAAGTCGTAAAGGAACATGGTGCATGGCCGAACGATGCTATCATGTGTAAACAACTGTTGCCTAACATTCTAGGTGTCACTTCTAAGTATTATACGAAAGTTCAAGGTACAAGGTCTACTACCACATTATGAAAGCCTTTGTTATTACAATGATTGAAAATAGTAAATCAGTAAAAGTAGCTGAAAGGTGTATTGCTTCTGCAAAGAAATTTGGAATTGATGTTGAAGTTCATTCTGCAATGACGCCAGAAAAAGGTGCTATTGCTGAAGCTAATATAAAAGAAGTACCATTAGGTGGATTTAAAGAAGATTACTCTAGATTTGAAAATTGTCTATCTGCTTTTTTGTCGCATCTATCTTTATGGGAAAAATGCGTCAAGCTTAATGAACCAATTATTATCTTTGAGCATGATGCGGTAGTTGTCAACGACATACCATCAAGCTCACAGTACAATATGTTAATGAATATTGGAAAGCCATCTTATGGCATGTATAATACAGGTAATACTATAGGAACTAACTTACTTTTTTCTAAGAAATATTTGCCTGGCGCTCATGCATATACACTAAAGCCAGCAGCAGCCAATGAGCTCATTCGTTCCTCAAAAACCGGTAAAGCAAGACCAACTGATATTTTTATAAACAAGATATATTTCCCTTGGATTCAAGAGTACTATCCTTGGCCAGTTGAAGCTAGAGATAGTTTTACTACGATTCAAAATGAAAGAGGGATTGTAGCAAAGCATAACTACACACCGATATATGAAATCATCTAAGTTATTCATTACTGGTTGCGACTATAATACTGAGTGGATGTTACCTTGGTTTGTAAAAAACTTTAAGAAACATAATCCTGAAACTGAATTAGTCATCTATGACTTTGGCATGAGAGGAGGTTTGTATCCTGAGATGCGTAAGTCGTTGAGAGGAAATCAAGACAAAGGTTGGTTTAAGAAACCTGCCGCAATGTTAAATGCATCTCAGTTAGCAGATAATGTGTGTTGGATTGATACTGATTGTGAGATTGTAGGAAATATAAATGGGATATGGGAACATCTCGAACCTAATAAGCTATTGATGGCAGAAGATCTGCCTTGGTCTAAAAGACGTGGAGAAAAGTGGCATAATAGCGGAGTCGTTGCATTTCAAAGTACACCAAAGATCTTAAGTGAATGGGCAGCTGAAGTATCAGTAAATCCAATTCAAGGAGATCAAGAAGTACTTCATATGATGGTAAAAGATGGTTTAAAGCGCATGATACATATTACCGATCTACCAAGAAAGTATAACGTATTAAGAATAGATCATCTTGATAAAACAGTTCCAAAAGATCCAAAGATATTTCACTGGACTGGAAAAAAAGGTAAAGATAAGATCAGGAGTTTGATGAATGGCTAAGGTTGTTCACGTTATTGGTAATGGTGATAGTTGTGACTTCTACAACAAGGAGCCACGCCAAGGTTTAAAATTGACATGTAACATTGCACCATTTGCAGTACCAGGCGCGTATGCAGCCTGTATGGTAGACTTTAAGATGATGAGATCCTTGACTAAAGGTGAGATTGATGTTCCTGGTGAGTGGATTCTAGGATACCGTCCTAAGATATGGATGTCTCAAAACCCTAACTTCTACATGAAGAGAGCTGCGCAGATCAAGGAGTTCTTCACAGAAAAACCTGATTATGTGAAAAATTACACCGATTTTAATTGTGGTCATATGGCAGCTTATTATGCAATTAAAAGATTAAAAGCAGATGAAATTAATCTATATGGATTTGATTCTATTTTTGATATGAATTTAAGAAGTACATCTGATTTTTATCAAAACTCTAGTAGAGATGCAAATAGTAATGTCAGATTAAATACTAATTGGCGTCCTATTTGGCAGAATATGTTTAATGAATTCCAGAACATTAAATTTGTATTACACCATTTTCATAAAGATATTAAATTCCCAATTAAAGAGAATGTCGAAATAATTTCATATGGTAAAAAGTAATACTTAGGTATTAATACTTTTGACATATTTACTTCCAGATCCAGCTGCTGTATAATAAGCTCATATTGTTGATCTGGAGTGTGTTTTGAGACTATACGTTAACTACTATGCCTTAGCCAAGTCTGCTGGTTTGACCCACGAACAGGCGAATAAGTACTACGAGTACGCATGGCGTAAGCATACACGTATCGACCGTGAAGAGGAAGACTACGGTCGTGATAGTTACCGTCAGCGCACGTACGATGCCGAAAACATTTGGATCAATAAGATGCGCTATGGTGCTGGGCTAATGAGCAAAGAGACCGATACACTTGCTGATATCGCTGAGGCTCAGCAGTACGTAAATCGTATCTTAAAGACTAAGACATGGACAAAGCTTAATGGTAAGCCTGATACTGGCATTGAGTTGTATCTCTTAAAAGGCGACACTTATTCTGGCTTGGCTCATATCCATGAGGGACGCGTTGGGTTAAGTAAGAAGCATGGTCTACACAAGACTGTTGTCTTACACGAGTTGGCTCACATGGTTGGTCCAGGCCAACATCTGCACGGCGTCAAGTTCCGTCAGTTCCATGTCGCACTTGTTCGACGGTTCATAGGCCGGGCTCAAGGCGATGCATTGTTTAAGTCGTATCGCGACGCAGGTCTTAAGATGACCATTAACCACAACGTCAAGACACCACTTGCATGGCTCAAGGTATCCACGCCTGTCCGTGAGCGTGGGCAAAAACAACTCAAGGCGGCAAAGAGGTAATCATGTATCATAAGATCAGTGACATGATCGAGAAGATCGATGTCATTCATTTCAAAGCTCAAAAACTTAAACATGAGAAGTACGTTGTACCAGAGAGAAATCGAAATCCTGAACTGATACAGTACTTGATAGAAGACATACAATTGTTATGTCTTGAAATTGCACATGATAAGGGAGTCTATGAAAAGAAGAGCTAATGTTTACTTCTTAAGAAAGATTGCAAGTGATGAACTACGTGAAACACTGTTCTTCTGTACCGGCGAGCCAGCAGTCAAAGAAAAGACTCCCACCAGTACGGTTCTGAGGACCGCCAAGATCGAGGTTAAGGTCAACCATACCAGATCCATAAAGGTCAACCAGGAGGCCTGTGGTAGCGTCTGGGAGGCCAAATATGTGATCGGTCAGATGGCAGGCCTAGACCCAGTCTGAAAAAGTAATACTTTTATTCATTTTTTCATTTTATTTGCAAAATGAATACTTTTGATATATTTACTTTTGACGAGAGTCGTGGTATAGTCTATCTAACGGTTAAACAAAAGGAACGAACATGAAAGTCAAATACCAATCACCATGGAAAATCTTTGTGGATATGATGGTACCTGAAGAAGCAGTCAGTACCTACGTCATGCGAGATGCTGCTGTGTTGGCTCTGAAAGCTTACGGTGGTATCAATGCTCCTGACATCAGAGAGGTTCGAGCTCTTCGTAGGGTTGTACAGTCGAGCAAGCGAAAAATCGAGCGTAACAATTGGCACAGTACAACGATCCACCATGAAGAGGCGGTAGCATGATTTTATTGTATCTAATCTCTATCGTCTTTGCGATGATGTCTTTGTTCACTAATAATCTTGGTCAGCTAATCGCTGCAATGATTATTGCCTTTGTTGCAACTCTTGTTGATCGTGTAGGTAGGTAATATGATGACTAAATGGATTGATCCACCGAGTGGATGGAAATATGGATTCCCCAAGCCTATTCCCGAAGATGTAGTTGACTTCGAAGATTGGCTCGTGTCTGAGGGTTATCCTCGAGCTGAAATAGAAAAGATGGGCGATTATTTCTTCTGTCGTCAATGGGAGAGTGAAGAATGACAAGAGAAGAAAAGATTGTAAATGCAGCATTGCAAGTACAAGCTGGATGCTCTCTTAAAGACTTTCTTGATGATTATGAAATTGAAGAAGCAGTGTGTATGTTAGCTGATGTACTAATAGCTATTGGTGTATCAATGGAGCCTGAAATTTGATAACCTACAGCACAAACTGGATGGGTCCGGTCAACACGGATTGGTATCGTGAACGAAACCTTACTGTGAAAAAGACTGTGGTTCAGAAAGAAGATTCTAAGTTCACCAGACGTAAGAAGGGTGACATCTATGAGGTAGAGGAAGTAACTCAGCAATGGGCAGGTGGTCGTATTGATATTCGCGGTGAGGGTCTGGGCATCTATGGTGAAGAGATGAGCTTGCCTATCATGCATCGTGATTGTTACAATCATTTCAGCGAGTGGTTGGATACCGTTGAAACAGATGATGTTTGGACTCTTGCTCAGTTGGTTGAGATGTACGAAAAAGACAATCCTAAGATTATTTGGGCTGATGATGTATTTGGAGTTGAATGATGAATTACAATAGATTTGATTTAGAGCAGCACATCTTGAAATGCTGGAACATCACTGACGATATTGATGTACTCTATAGAGCGATGTGTGATACTGAAATGGATAAAGACAAGATTGCTAATATCTTGCTTGGAATGAAGCAACTGTATGATTTTAAGTTTGATATTTTATTCAATTGCTTCGAAGAACTAGTTAACGAAAAGAAGATCACATAATGAAGTATCTGGTACAAGCACTTCTTGAGATCACAGCGTGGTTGTTGCTACCTCTGGTAGCACTACAAGTCGCTTATGCAATCGCAAAGAACAACATGGCTGGTTATCTGAAAGAAAATAACATTAAGGTGAAGAACAGTGAGTGGAACTAACATGTGGAAAGTTACAGCGTATCGTAATGATGGTACGATGCTTGAGTTAAGCTTTGACACTCGTGAGGCTGCTTACGAGATGTATCAGATGCTTGGTGCTGATAACGAGTTTACTGGTTATCGGATGGAAAGTCCTGTTTTACAAGCAGTCGAAAACGATGTATAATATAGTCTATGGAGTTTTTCAATGGATTAGGACTGACTGGGCAAGTAATCCATTCCGTTTTGGTGTTGAGCTTATCGCTTGGGCTATTAGTATTGGGTGTTCAGTTGCTATGGCAGTTACTGCGCCTAATCCTCCGCTTCTTTATATGTATCCTGTATGGATCACTGGTTGCGCTTTGTATGCTTGGGCTGCTTATACTCGTCGGAGCTTTGGAATGCTCGCAAACTACATGCTACTGGTTGGTATAGATTCAGTTGGACTTACGAGGATTGTGATACATCACTTTGGTTAAGAACATCTGCCCATAGCTCAGCAGGATAGAGCAACGGCCTTCTAAGCCGTCGGTCGGGCGTTCGAATCGCTCTGGGCAGGCCATTATAAATAGATCTATGTCACGTATTGAACATAATCCATATATCAATCGGTATCACTATAACGAGACCGAACTGATTCGTAGGAAAAAACTACAAGATTCAGAGAGGGAAAAGGCTGAGAGGATACGTATAGAACATCTTGATCGTATCCGTGTTCATGACCTTAACAAAGGTAGATATATAGATAGGATGGTATGATATGAGTAATTCTGGGCACGAACCGACTGTAAAGACAATATCGGAACACTGGTCAGATGACAAGCTTAAGGTTGCAACAGTGATGAGTTTTGAGACTCATTATTTAGTTCAAATGAGCAGTCAGCAAGGTCGGACTGAGATGGTTCAATACAATTCTCTACAAGAGGCTAAAGATCGTGCAGAGGATTGGGTACAAGGATAATAGATGGCTAAAGTAAAACAACCAGAAAAAGAGAGCATCGTTAAAGTCCATAAGAGAACGAGCCAAGGCGGTAAGGCTAAGCGCTCTTCGATGAACAAAGGACAAAAGCGAGGCTTCAAGTCATATAGAGGACAGGGACGATGAGTGACGGTGGTAAGGGATCAAAACAACGACCAACAGACCAGCAGAAGTACAACGAAGGCTGGGATAGAATCTTTGGTAAGAAGAAGTAAATGGCAAAGCCGAGTTATCTCGATCCTGATGTTTCGACAATATATTATGACGATGAAACAGGTGAAGTTGTAAACGAACTTGGTGCTCCTACAGGAACAATAGCATATTTTAGTTTGGCTTCAGCTCCTGATGGATGGATAAAAGCCAATGGCGCAACTATCTCTAGAACAACCTATGATAAACTTTTTACTGCTATAGGAACTACCTATGGCGCAGGAGATGGCTCAACTACATTTGTACTTCCAGACTTACGTGGTGAATTTATTCGTAGTTTAGACGATGGTGCAGGAGTGGATACTGGAAGAGGATTAGGCAGTTCTCAAGCAGCAGCAAATCAACAACACGGGCATTATATTGGTAATGGAGGTTTCACCGTGGGTTCTGGTTATGGCGCAGCACAAGCGGCATTGAATATTAGTGGTACCAACAACGCTGTGTTTTCTTTGTACCGTTACGGTAGAGGTAGCACGTATGTATATCCTACTGAAAGCGATACATTAAAAGCGCAATACGACGGTTCTGAGGCTCGTCCAAGAAATATAGCTTTTTTAGCTTGTATTAAATATTAGAAATGGCATGAAAACAGTAGTACAACTTGATGCTAATGGTTATTTTATAGGAACAACCACAGCAGATGAATCTCCTAAAGAGCCAGGTGTTTATTTGATGCCTGCTAAGTCAATTGACGCTGATATACCAACTATTCCTAATGGCATGCGCGCTAAATGGAATAATGAATGGATATTTGAAAATATTCCAGAACCTGAACCTGAACCTGAACCTCCAGATCCGTTTGAAGGTATTCCAGAATATGAACTAAATCGATCAAGAGAATATCCTTCGCTCTATGATTATCTAGACGGTGTTGTAAAAGGCGATCAAACTCAGATCGATAAATACATTGCCGACTGCTTAGCTATCAAGGCTAAGTATCCTAAGGAATAAAACATGGACGACATCTTTGACTTTGGCTTTACAGCCGTAGACGAAAACGAACTTGAAGCAGTTCAAAAACTAGCAGCCACAGCTGAGACTGCATCCACGACTTCGGCCGAGGTTCAGGCCAAGATCGACAAGTTGTACAACGCTATGACGCCGTTGCTCAACAACCTCAAGAAGAACCCCGAGAAAGAGTACATCTATTGGCCTAACCGGATCGACAAGGTCGAGGCCTTTGAGTCATACCTCCTTAAGATCTACCAGAGCTAAAAAGTAATACTTTAGTACTAATACCTGGGAAGTAATACTTCCTGGGAAAAGTAGTACTTTCTTCTATTTTTGCGTAAAAACCGCAAAATGTATACTTTTGACATATGTTCATTCCTGTCAGTTGTGTTAATATACACCTAACGTCAAACAAAACAGGAGTTTATCATGACAGAATTTGAAACCAAGGCCTACGGTATGTCAGAGCAAGATATCCGTGAGCAGTACATGAAATCTATCACTGCTAAGCATGCAGGCCTTGAGATGGTCGTGTCGAGCATTCTGTCGGATGCTCAAGAGATCTTGGCTTTCCAAAGCCCTGACGGTTGGCTGAAGCCGGTAAGTCCTCGCGATGCTGACACAGCACGCAAGCAGATGAACATTGCCAAGTTTATCTTGGCTGAAATGATGGAAGCAAAGGAGACTGTATAATGGCTGGGAAGGAAACTTGGTACACTCTTGCTGTAAAGTTTGAGGATGATAATTGGTATAAGATCGAGGCCTGCGCGCCTGATGAGTTGAGTGCCGAGATTATGGCTAAGACCAAGGCGTCTTGCGAAGGCCATGAGGCACGTGAGGTTATGATTTTGAAAAAGCCCGTGGTTGGGCCTGATGACTGGAGATACTATGTCTAAGATGTCGAGCGTGCATATGAATGTCTGTGAGATGTATGCAGACGGTATGGATGAGTCGGAGATCGCTGAAGTCATATCGCTTCAATACGACATTGACTTGGATTTTGCTTATAACTTGATTGATGAGGTGTTAGATGAAGAAGAAAAGTACTGAAACTAAAGTCAAGGTAACCACGCCAAAGCGTCGTGGCCGTCCTTCGAAGCGTGACCAACAGGAGCTAGGTGATGACCTTCAATACTGGGGTGACGAGTCACGTTACGCTCGTGACTTTGCTGGTGACGTAGCTTTTCATACTACTCGATTTGACAACGATTGGAACTGATCATGTCTGGTTATCTTGCGTTAGGTCGTGATTCTATAAATAGATCTACTAAGAAGAAAAAGCAGGCCAAGAAGCCTGGTTGGAGGGAGGCTGAGGCAGAGTACCAGCAATGGCTAATGAAGCACGGTGCGGGTAAGTCTCAGAAAAAGAAATCACCGCCAGAGGTGTACGTTCCATCAAGTGGTTCGTATATCCGTGAAACAACACAACATCCAAGCCGTAATACGTTCTCAGGTGACACGGCAAAAGCGAAGACTACAAAATACACTGGCGACTATTTTGTCGGTATAGCTACGATGCACAAGTCCAATCTTGTACCAGTTGGTAAAGACCAAGACGCACGTGACTATGCCACAATGAGAAGGAACTAAGTATGTTGACATCAACGATCATTGCACTTGCTATGGCACAGAGTGGTCTTAACTTACCGCCTCTGCCAAAGGAGGAAGTGATTTGTTTGGCTCAGAACATATATCATGAGGCACGTAACCAGAGTGAGAGAGGTCAGGTTGCTGTCACTCATGTGGTACTTAACCGCATGGAATCCAAGCGCTATCCTAATACTGCTTGTAAAGTCATCAAGCAGGCAAGGTATCGTGACGGTCGACTCATACGAGATAAGTGCCAGTTCTCATGGTATTGTGATGGTAGACCAGATGTCAATCCTGACCGGCCGGCAGACAGAGAGTCGTGGGTCAAAGCTTTACAAGTTGCACTAGATTCATACTTGCTGTATCACTTAGGCTTTGATGTCACCGACGGTGCTACGTACTATCATGCTAGCTATGTCAGACCATGGTGGAGAAAACACTTCCAACGTGTGGCAAAGATCGGTACTCATATCTTTTACAAGAGGAAAGACGCATAGGTTTACATTATACATAAATCATGGTATAATGGTGAAATCTATGGAGATGTGAATGGCCAAGGCACGTAAACCACCAATTCGTCCTAAGACAGGACTGAGGGCAGCACCAACTGACTCCTTCGCTTCGATGAAGTACTACTTCCAGATGGACGTAGAGAAGAAGGCATGTAGTGAAGTCCTCAAGACTTATATCAAGTCAAAGCGTTCTAAGAAAGATGTGTCTCTGATTCTTCAGAATCCAGAGTACATGTTTACTATGTACACGCATTTCTCGGCTACTGCCTATTGGATCACACTCGATCTTGAAAGAGACTGGGTTATCGAGGCCTATGAGAAAGGCTTAGATGCTTATATTGACGAGTTGCTTGAGTCTGGCAAAGAGATCGCTGAGGAGAAGGCAAAGGAAGCCAAGAAACCTAGCAACGTGATTCAGTTGAATCCACGTGAACGCCTTCAACACAAGATTGACTTGACAATCATAGAGGACATCTACGATCTAGAAGACAAGTGGAAAGCTGGTGAGGAACCAGACTTTGACATGTACGGTATCTATAAGGCTCATGTGCTTCCAACCTCTGCCACTAACATCGTCTTGGCTTTCGTTCAGCCAAAGCTTGACGAGTATCAAGCGGTGTACGACAAAGAAGATAAGCAACTTGTAGAGGGTTACAGCCATCTCACGAAGAAGCAGATCAAGTATCGTCTTGACACATACAAGAAGATGGTAGAGGATCTAGGTCGTCTAAAGGCTGCAGGCAAGGCGACACGTCAACCTCGTGTGAAGAAGCCTAAGGCGATCGACAAGCAGATCGCACGAGTTCAGTATAAGAAAGAGGACATCGAGTTTAAGGTTGTATCAGTGAATCCAGCAAAAGTCGTAGGTGCGTTTAGGCTTTACACGTTCAACACCAAGACTCGTACGTTAACTGAGTTGGTGACTGAAGACGTCAATGGCTTTGAGATCTCTGGGACCTCTATCAAGAACTTTGACACTGCTCTGAGTAGATCTGTCCGGCTCAGAAAGCCTGATGAGTTTTTAAAGATTGTTCTCAACAAGATGCCAAAGCAGATCGATATCGAGTGGAAGAAACTCACGACAAAGACTGCTGCTGCAAACGGTAGGTTGAATACAGATACCGTATTATTGAAAGTGTTGAGTAAGTAATGGATGTAAGTAAAGAAGATGCAGATAAGAGATATGCTCTTGCATATCCAATGGAAGTAGGTGCACCTGCGTTTGCACCTATCGACGTTAAGCATGAGAAAGATGTAATCCATAATGCCGGTAAGCTCCACGCAAAGGAGCAATATGATAGAATCATGGAGCAAGTTGCTGTTCTGAAGAAACAAGCTGACTCTCTGATGAATCGCATGGCAGTCTCAGACATCATGCGAAAGTGCATGTATGGGTTCAAACCTGTTCACGGAAAAACTTATTTCGTTTATTACGATGAGTTTAAAGAAGAGTACGTCTTATCTTTGAATGATCCAAAATGGAATAACGCTTGGCCAGACTATATCAAATATCATATGACAGTTCGTCTGTTAGGCGATTCGACATGGGAAGAAGTAATAGAATGAGTATAGAAGATAAGTTTTTAAACAAACAAAAGTTTTCAATGTTAATCGAAGAGACTGTGTTAAAAGACAAGATCTCTTACATGGATGCTATCATTGAGGTGTGTGAGCGTAACAACATCGAGCTCGAAGAGGTCAAGAAGTATGTCTCACCTTCCATCAAAGATAAGCTAGAAGCTGAGGCACGTCAACTTAATTACTTGCCAAAGCTAAACTCGTTGCCGTTTGATGATATATAATATGTACGGCATCGAAAAGATGTGGTATAATACACTTCAGCAATATTTCAGTTTATACAAAGGAAATACAAATGTCATTCGAAAATCTAAAGCGCAATCGCGATCAAATCTCTAAACTTGTTCAGGCCGCCGAAAAGGTTGGCGGTGCACCAACTGAACAGAAATCCTACGCAGACGAACGAATCTGGAAACCGACTGTCGACAAGGCAGGTAACGGTTATGCCGTACTTCGTTTTTTGCCCGCACCTGAAGGTGAGGATCTGCCTTGGGTTCGTTACTGGGATCACGGCTTCAAGGGCCCTACCGGTCTCTGGTACATCGAGAACTCTCTCACCTCTATCGGCCAAACCGATCCTGTCGGTGAGCTGAACTCCAAGCTGTGGAACTCTGGTTCTGAAGACGACAAAGAGACTGCACGTAAGCAGAAACGTCGATTGCACTATGTCGCTAACGTCTATGTTGTCAGTGACTCTGCAAACCCTGACAACGAAGGTAAAGTCTTCTTGTTCAAGTTCGGCAAGAAGATCTTTGACAAGATCATGGACGTGATGCAGCCTGCATTCCAAGACGAGAAGCCTGTCAATCCATTTGATCTATGGGAAGGCGCTGACTTCAAGTTGAAGATTCGCAACGTCGAGGGCTATCGTAACTACGACAAGTCTGAGTTCTCTTCACCTGCTGCTCTGTCTGACGACGACAGCAAGCTAGAGGCT
>Ga0222719_10004268_pt1 | contig 12549 bp, 7 predicted proteins | sample C33_34DmetaG_FD_165039 | JGI IMG/M metagenome (GOLD analysis project Ga0222719, IMG submission 165039) | Estuarine water microbial communities from San Francisco Bay, California, United States - C33_34D | ecosystem: Environmental > Aquatic > Marine > Unclassified | place: USA: California...
AGAACCAGGTAATCTTAAAGTGGGTATCTATCAATCTTATTTAGATGAGATGGGTGTCGACATTGAGTTCGGAGACTACATTGGTTATTATGAAAAAGAAGATAGAGTTAGATATTATTCCGTCGTTGATGACGGTCGTATCACCTCGGATAACAGGCACACTTATGGTGGTTATAAACCATATTACCGCAGTATCACTGCATCGCCGGTATCAAATGATGAGTTCAACGGAATCTAATGGCATTACCAAAGAAAATAAAAAAGACACTTGACCTTATTCCTAATAAAACGGGACTTGCAAGAAGGGAACAACTTTTGGAAGATATTCAAAAGGATGGGACTTATTTGCCGAAAGGTATTGGTCATGCTGATTTGGACCGTGGTATGTTGGACTTCGTTAAGAATGATTTGAAAACATTTATGGATGGTAAGGTTATACCTACTGTAGATATTATTATCACCACACAGAATTGGGCTCAGTTTACTGAGACATGGAACTTCCAAGATTTGGATAAGAACGTGAAACCACCTTTTGTGTCAACAGTAAGACAACCTGAGGTTCCTTATGGTACCAACCCATCATTACAATATACTATACCAAATAGAAAACAATTTTATTATGCTAAAGTACCAACTTGGGACGGACAAAGAAAAGGTGTTGATGTCTATAAAATTCCTCAACCTATTCCTGTTGATATTACTTATAATGTTAAACTGTTTGTAAACAGAATGAGGTCGTTGAATGAATTCAACAAAAACGTATTACAAAACTTTGCATCCCGTCAAGCGTATACTAATATAAAGGGTCACTACATTCCTATTATATTAAACAACATTTCAGATGAGTCTGTCTTAGACATTGACAAAAGAAAATACTACATCCAAAACTATGAGTTCACAATGTTAGGTTTCTTAATGGATGAAGAAGAATTTGAAGTAAGTCCAGGTATTTCAAGAGCACTTACAATGTATGAGGTGTCACAACTTAACTCATCGAGAAAGGTTGAACCAAAACCTGAAAACCCTAACGAGTTTCCTGTGGATTTATTATTTGTAAGTGGGAATACTGAGTTGAGTGAAACTTTCAGATACACTGCCGATTTATATTTGAACGAAACATATAATGTAGATAGTTTCTCAGTTTACATTAACAACGATTATGTTGGTGATGATTTGAGTAAGATTCAAATCAATACTAATGACTTGGTAAGGTTCGTTGTAGATAAAGATGTGGATGGTGAAGCACGAATATATACAACCGCTAAGTTGTTATAATTTATTCACCGTAGATATCCTTTGGACGAGAACATTTGTCCATAATTAACTTCTCCAAAAACTTATACATCTTCAATCCATTCTCATCACAATACTCTTTTAGTGTTGAGTGAACCTCTGTAGATATCTTAATATTCTTTATGTCTTTCATAATATTAGTGTGAAAAAAGGCAGAAAAAAATCTCCCTAATCGATAAATATAGGGCTGGTGTAAATGTTTTTTAAGATTTTTCGAAATATTTATAATAAAAATAAATTCTTAAGAAATTAAAAAACATGGCAAGTTCAAACAAAGTTTTCGTTTCTCCGGGTGTTTATACATCAGAAAGAGACTTGAGTTTCGTGGCACAGAGTGTAGGTGTAACTACTATGGGTATTGTTGGTGAGACCTTATCGGGTCCAGCATTCGAACCTATATTCATCTCCAACTTCGACGAATTTCAAGCTTACTTCGGAGGAACAAATCCAACAAAATTTGTAAACACGCAGATTCCAAAATATGAAGCCGCTTACATAGCGAAAGCGTATTTACAACAATCAAACCAATTATTTGTAACCAGAGTATTAGGTTTATCAGGTTACGATGCTGGTCCGTCTTGGTCTATTACAACTCAAGCAAACTTAGACCCCGCAACATTAGATACCCCTACTCTCTCTACATGGTCTGTTACCTTTACTGGTTCGACAGGTTCTACAAGTACTGTTGAGTTCACGGGGGCGTTCTCATCTCCATTAAATGATTACATTAACGATAGTATTCAATTATACAATGGTGACTCAACAACAATGTCGGGTCAATTACAAACATTTGTACACAGTATTATATTAAACAATTCATTAAGTGCTACTACAGGTGCACAATGGGGTGTGGTTACAGATGCTGTGTATAATTCATTTACTGGCGCTGGGTACACTATTTCAGATGATAATAACTTCTTATCTGTTGACGGTCTATACGATTCAGTTGCGGATTACGACGATTCATTAATGGACCCTTGGTACTACGCATGTTTCGAACCAGGTTCACAAGATAACTACTCAGGTATTTCATTCAATGTTGTTATGAACTCTGACTTCACAGACTTAGGTGGTGGTAACTTCTCAGGTACTTTAAGCGGTTCAGTGTTATCGTATAACGCAACCGCATTTACTGAGTACAATGATGTAGTTGTGGCAACACTTCGTTCAAGAGGTATCAACGATAATAACGATGGTGGTCCTGTTTACATGGCTAGTGGTGTTTCACAAGTTATTATGGATTGTTCAGGTAATTACGCTGATGTTCAGAAAAACCCATATTCTTCATTTGGTATTTCAGGTGTAACGAATGACGGTGATAACTTCACATTCAAAACATCGTTCACTTTATCAGATACAAACTACATCAATAAAGTATTTGGTGGTACAAACTTTGGTAAGAGTAGAAATGAGTTCCCATTATTTGCGGAAGAGGTTTATTACTCATTATTAACTGAAGGTTATAGAAAAGGTAAAATTCGTGGTCTTAACTGTGATTTAGTTGCTCTTCCATCGGCAAGACAAGATAATGCAACTAATAGTTCAATTGGCTGGTACTTAGAACAATATCAAACACCACACACTCCGTTTGTGGTTTCAGAATTGAGAGGTTCACAAGTTGATAGACTATTCAGATTTATCTTAATTTCTGATGGTAACGCAGCTAACAACCAAGTTAAGATTTCTATTGCTAACATCTCATTTGCTAATTCAACGTTCGACATCATCGTTCGTGATTTCTTTGATACAGATGCAAACCCTGTAGTTATTGAGAAATTCACTAACTGTACGATGAGTCCAGGTGAAAATGGATATGTGGCTAAGAAAGTCGGTACTGCTAATGGAGAGTTTGAACTTAAGTCTAAATTTATTATGTTGGAAATGGATGAAGATGCACCTGTAGATGCACTTCCTTGTGGTTTCGAAGGTTACGACTTTAGAGAGTACTCAGGAGCTAAGAGTCCATTTATCGCATACAAAACAAAATATAATACACCTGGTGAGGTAGTTTACAACCCACCATTCGGTACATCTACAGGTGGTAGTAACATCTCAAGAAGTGCTGGTGATAAAGTAAGAAAGACTTACTTAGGTATTTCAAATACTGTAGGTATTGATTCTGACTTCTTTATGTATAAAGGTAAACAAAACCCAACTAACTTGGGTACAGCTACTGAAGGTAACAATTGGGCATACCTTACAAAAGGTTTCCACATGGATTCAGGAGCTACAGTAGTAACGATTTCAGGTCAATATGTGACTTCAGGTGAAACGGCGTTTGAAGTGGGTGATGCAGAATTCAGAAGTGAACCAACATCACAATCAAACCCTTACTACAGATTAAACGCTCGTAAGTTCACATTATTACCTAAAGGTGGTTTTGACGGATGGGATATCTACAGAGAGTTCCGTTCAAATCAAGATTCATTCAGATTGGGTGGTACAGGTTACTTATTAGGTGCGGCACCTTCAGTGTCATTCCCAACTGCAACAGGATGGGGACAATTCAAACAAATCACTGTTGGTGAAAACTCAACTGATTGGGCAAACACTGATTACTACGCTTACTTAATGGGTCAGAAAACATTCGAAAACCCTGAAGCTGTTAACATTAACATCTTCACAACACCTGGTGTTGATTATGTAAACCATTCTAACTTGGTTGAAGAGGCGATTGATATGATTGAAACAGACAGAGCAGATTCTATCTACATTTGTACAACTGCAGATTACAACATGTTTGTTCCTAATACTTCATCGTTTGAAACAGATTTCATCTACCCTGATGAAGCAGTTGATAACTTAGAAGAATCATCAATTGACTCTAACTACACGGCAACTTACTACCCATGGGTATTGACAAGAGATAGTGTGAACAACACACAAATCTACATCCCACCAACGGCAGAGGTTGTTAAGAACTTAGCGTTAACAGATAACATCGCATTCCCTTGGTTCGCAACTGCGGGTTACACAAGAGGTTTGGTAAATGCGGTTAAAGCACGTAAGAAGTTAACTCAAGAAGATAGAGATACATTATACCAAGGTAGATTGAACCCAATCGCAACATTCTCAGATGTGGGTACAGTAATTTGGGGTAATAAGACTCTACAAATTAGAGAATCTGCACTTGACAGAATTAACGTAAGAAGATTGTTGTTACAAGCTCGTAAGTTGATTTCAGCTGTAGCGGTAAGATTGTTGTTCGAACAGAACGATGACCAAGTAAGACAAGACTTCTTAGATTCGGTTAACCCAATCTTAGACTCTATTAGAAGAGACAGAGGTTTAATCGACTTCCGTGTGGTTGTAGAAAACACACCTGAAGATTTGGATAATAACCAATTGACTGGTAAAATCTACTTGAAACCAACGAGAGCACTTGAATTCATCGATATTGAGTTCTTGATTACTCCAACGGGAGCATCTTTCGAAGATATCTAATTTGATATATTTATAAATTGGGGGTTACCGATGGTGACCCCCATTAGCCTTATTAAACGTTTAATTAAAATAAGAACATGGAATTTAAGAAATCAAACTTAATGGAACACCTAAATGTTGAGAACAATGGTGTAAAAACATTTTCTGAAAAACCACAAAACATTGTGATTTCAGAAGAACAATTAGAAAGATTAATTGAGAGACTAAACGAGACAAAGTAATGATTCGTAGTATCTTAAGAGAATATATTGAGGAAAAAAAACTCAATGAGGGATTTGACGAAGCGGGTAATCCTAATATGAAGTATTATGCTTTTGACTGGGATGACAACATTTTGATGATGCCTACACAAATTATCGTTCAAACTGAGGACGGTAAAGAAGTGGGTATGTCTACTGAGGACTTCGCAGAATATCGTGGGGTTTTAGGTAAAGAACCTTTTGATTATAAAGGTGAAACTATTGTTGGTTATGCTGAAAACCCTTATAGAAACTTCACTACTGAAGGTGACTCACAATTTATTGTTGACGCAATGGTTGCTGAGACGGGTCCTTCATGGGATGATTTTGTTGAAGCAATCAACGGAGGTTCAATTTTCTCAATTATCACTGCTCGTGGACACACACCTTCGGTGTTAAAAGATGCTGTATATAATATGATTATGACTAATCACAAGGGTATTAGTAAAGAAGAGTTAATCTCAAACCTCAAGAAGTTTAGAGACATCTCTGGTGAGGACGAAATGACTGATGATGATATAGTTGAATCGTATTTGGACTTATTAAAGTTCCACCCTGTAACTTATGGTGAAGGTAGTGCTGCGAACCCTGAAGAAGGAAAGATAAAAGCCCTTAAAAACTTTATCTCTTATGTAAAGGATATGGCTGGTAAATTAAATCAGAGAGCTTTCTTTAAGAACGACATTAAAAATAATTTCGTTCCTATGATTGGTTTTTCTGATGATGACCCAGGTAATATTGAAAGCATTAAGAATTTCTTAGATAAAGAATATAAGGATGATAAACCAGTAAAAACTTATTTAACTAAAGGAGGAGAGAAAAAAGAAGTATAAAAATTTCTAGTTAGCTTCTATATAATGTGGTTTTTCAAAACAAAGTAAATAGAAAAATTTTCACTACTCCAACTATTTATAAGTAATAAACAAAAAAATATAAAAACAAAAATACAATGGCTGATTTATTAATGAAAATGCCGATACCTTATGAACCAAAAAGAAAAAATAGGTTCATCATGACCTTTGATTCTTCATTGGGTATCAACTCTTGGTATGTGGAGTCAACTTCACGTCCACAAGTATCAATCAATTCTGTTGAAGTTCCATTCTTGAACACTTCAACATATGTTGCAGGTAGATTTACTTGGAACACACTAAACGTAACATTCCGTGACCCAATCGGTCCTTCAGCTTCTCAAGCGTTAATGGAGTGGGTTCGTTTACACGCTGAATCTGTAACTGGTCGTATGGGATACGCTGCAGGTTATAAGAAAAATATCAACTTGGAAATGTTAGACCCAACAGGTGTGGCAGTAGAAAAGTGGATTTTACAAGGAACATTCCTAACTGACGTGAACTTTGATTCACTTGGTTATGGTGATGATGGTATTGCAACTATCACAGCGACATTACGTCCTGATAGATGTATTTTAGTTTACTAATATACTATTTACGAAAAAATCAGTTCATTTATATTTAACCATAGAGGGGAGACTCTCTATGGTTTTTTTATTATATAAGATATGGACAACGCAGCACAATACGGACAACAAGACTTCAACCTACCTCATGACGTGGTACAATTACCTTCGAAGGGTAAGTACTATAAAAGTGGGAAGTCCTCAATTAAAGTAGGTTATTTAACAGCTCAGGATGAAAATACTTTGTTGGGTCAAAGAAATGGTGACAACATCATTATGACTTTATTAAGAAGTAAAATTTATGAGCCTGGTTTTGACCCAATGGAATTGTTGGAGTGTGATGTTGAGGCAATACTTATTTTCTTAAGAAACTCTTCATTCGGTCCTGAATACACATTCAATCTTCGTGACCCTAAAACAATGAAGGACTTTGAACAAAGTATTTTATTGGATGAGTTAAATGTTAAACCGACAACTATTGAACCAAATGGTGAAGGTTTATTTGAGTTAATGTTACCTGTTAGTCAAAAAATGGTGAAGTGTCGTATCTTAAATCAAAGAGATATTCAAGACCTTCAAAAGATGAGAGATGCATACCCTGATGGTATGGTTGCTCCTGTGGTTACTAAAAGATTAGAAAAAATGATTGTCGAGTTTGATGGTTCTAAGGACCCGGCTGATATATCATCAACTATTGTCAATCTTCCGATTGCAGATTCTAAGTATATTAGAAACACAATGGAAGGTGCGGAACCGAAGTTAGATTTGGACCGTGTTTTTGTAGCCCCGTCAGGAGAAAAGGTGTCGACTCGTATCGCCTTCGGGGCGGAGTTTTTTCGTCCTTTCTTCTGATTACCGCCAAGCTATGCTTGATGAGTTTTATTATTGTGTCAAAGAATTGGGGTTCTCCTATTCTGACCTTCTTAAAATGCCTACGTTCGAAAGGAAGTATTTTATCAAAAAGTATATTGATGATATGGAAAAGTTGAACGAGAAACGTAGACAAAGTTCACGTTAAGGTATTTATAAGTAAAATAGTCTAAATGTTTTTACAAGATAACAGTAGTGGTGGTGGTCCTGATAGTTTGAAAGGTGCGTTTCAGAACGCAGCTCAGGCTTACACACAATTACAATCCGCTATTTTAGAGTTTGACAAGGCCGCGAAGTCTGTATCTGCTGATGTTTTTGGTCAAGGTGCTGCAGCCGCTGCTGAGATGAGGAAGGAGATTGCTGAGGCAACTTCTAACATGGCGGGTCTTGGTGTTAGTGCAAGTGATGTTGCGAGTACAATGGCATCTATCGGTACTATTATGCAACGAAATGTCTATTTAACTAATCAACAGTTAGAGAGTTTCATTGCCATTCAAAAAGCTACAAACCTTACAGGTGAAGACATGGCGACACTTGTTGAGGGTTTTGACGCTATTGGTGTTGGACCCACACAGGCCGCTGAACAAATTGAAAGTGCACGTAAAAGAGCGGCATCCTTAGGTCTTAATACAGGACAATTCTTAAAAACTGTTGGAGATAATGTAAAACTTATCAACTCTTATAATTTTAGAAATGGTGTTGAAGGGTTTACTAATATGGTTGCACGTTCTCAAGCATTAAGAATTAACATGGCAGATGTTACGAGTTTGGCCGGTAAATTACTTGACCCTTCTGAAGCGATTAATTTAGCTTCTGAGTTCCAAATGTTGGGTGGTGCTGTTGGTGCGTTAGCTGACCCGTTCCAATTAATGAATATGGCTCAAAATGACATCGATGGTCTTCAAGAGTCTATTGTAAATGCTGCGAGTGCCGCTGTTTCATTTAACTCTGAAACAGGAAGTTTTGCAATATCGGCTACTGAAATGAGAAGATTAAGGGCACAAGCGAGTGCTCTTAATATGGACTATGAAGAATTGGCTAATACCGCAGTGAAATCTGCACAACGTCAAGAAGCGTTATCTCAATTAGACTTATTGGGTGGGGCTTATACTGATGAAGACAAAGAATTCTTAGCTAATATTGGTCAATTTGATGGTGGTGAGTTGAAGTTTAATTTACCAGGTCAAGACGAATTGAAATCCGCCACTGAATTAACTACTACTGAAATTGCAACACTAAAGGAGACGTTTAGAAAAAGTAATTTAGATTCTGATGATATTGCCAGAGAACAGTTAACAGTTTTAGAGCAAATTGAGGCAACACTTAAAGAACCTGCAAAAAGGGTTGTCGCTGGTATTGCAGCAACAGAACAGTTTGAAGAATTAGAAAGTAGATTAAAGAATACTGCTGGAACAATTAGTGATACGATAGGTGATGCTCTTACACCTGAGAATGTACAAAAGGCATTTGAAGTTACCGATGACGTATTCAAAGATGCTGCAACTATTTTTAGTGATGCATTTACCTCTTATTCTGAAAGAGGTGTACAAGGATTAGGTACATCGTTAGCGAATTCATTTAATCAAAGACTTACAAACATGAGTCTTCCGAACGTATCATTGCCAAATTATAATTTACCAAATGTAAGTTTACCTAATTTACCTGGAGGTAATAATAATAACAATAACGGTTCAAATAGTTTGGCTCCAAACGCTATTATTCCTGTTAATGTGGCAAAAGTGACCAATACAGACCCAATGAAGGTTGAAGTTGTGAGAGGTACATTTGATGACCTTAATGTAAACCACACTGGTACCATTCAATTACAGGGTGGTGGTATGTCTTTACAATCATTACAAACCGACCCAACTGCCTTATCCAATCTTACTCAGATGATTCAACAAGAAATGGCTCGTCAAGGTACCAGTTATTAAATCATAAAATAATCCTTTCATCTATTTATATAGAAAACTGAAATAGATGCCAAGTCCATTATCATTTAATTCAACAGAAGACATCAGAAAGAAGTTGTTGGTAAAGAACTTACCACCTTTTAATAGTGATGGTTTTTCCCCTACAACAAACCCTGGTCAATCAGAACTTATATTGACCAACTATTCTGTTGTGGATAGTGCTGAAGTTGAAGATATTGGTGATAAAGAAGAGGTAAGATTATTCATACAAAATCAATATGGTCCTGCTGGTGGTTATGATGATAGGTATACCGTTAAGGACGTACAAAAGTTAGTAACCCAAAGAGATACGTATTATAAGTTTGTTGCATCAACATATACGGGAGCTCAGATTCTATTTAATGACGACCCTCAGGGTACAAATGGTTCATTGACTCAAGACTCAACAATGATACAGATTGCTGCTAAGTCGTTACAGGACGAGTTTCAGTATAGAGTTGATGAGGAGATTAGACAAGAAACTTTAGGTAGAATAAATATTTTAAGTGCGTTACAAGACCCATTTATTGCTGCAGATATTCTAACGGGTAGACAAGAATTTATTGAACCTGATTGGACGATTTCGTCTCCGACAAATATTGTGGGTAAAGGTTTAGATTTTATCAGTAGAATTACTGGTGTTTATGTTCCATTCTCATGGATACCTGGTGACTACTTTGAGGGTTCTACAAGTTACTTAAACACAGGTATAAACGCTATTAGTAATTTATTAGGGTTTAGAGACTTATTACCTGAAAAGAAGAATGGTTCGGATATTTTCTTAAACAACACTGGTCGAGGACAAACATCACAATTATTCAAAGCCTTAGAGTACAACAGGTTTAGACCTGATTATAAATTAAACTTCATATCGGACCCTAACTTCTTTGCTCCTGGTCCTAACTATTATATAGGTTCAAGAGTCCAAGACCCTAACGATATTGTTGCTCCGTCTAACGAGTTACCTGTCGATGAGTTTGGTAAAAGAATACCGACTGCGGTTAGAGGATATGGTGAATTGGCTAATTTATATGAGGGTGAACAGAAGTTTAGTTTTGGATTAAACACTGTTGAACCTGGTGATTCACCAGATATTGGTGGTGGATTTACGTGGGTATCACCAAAGAGTTCGAGGGCTGCGGGTAAAAACGTAGGTATTGGTGGTAAGATTGTTGGTGGAAATGACGGATTCCCTCCAATTAGTTCACAATTTAATAAATCTTCATCTACGAGATATAAAATAACTAAGGGTTCAATCTTAGATGATACTCAAAGGTTGATTGATGCTGCCGATGGGTTGAATGGTCAAGCGAGATTAGAACACGTAGGTAATGCTATCAATCAGGTATCTAAAGTATTCTATGATGGTACGAGAGAGATTACAAAAGGTTCGAGAGTAAAAAGATATGTTAACGAAAATGGTGTTGAGGTAGGTCAAGAATATTGTAGAGTATTCACTAAAGACACACCTTATTACCAAATGGCCGACCTTCAAAAGAGTGAAGGTAACATTCGTAAGTTTACAAATTCAGTACTGGATAACACTTACAATTTGAATATTGCACCTGTTGATGGTCTTAATATCAAAAATGGTGAGGCAACAAAATATATGTTGTCTTTGGAAAACTTGGCATGGAGAACATCGGATATGACACAAGACCTTCCAAATTGTGAGAAGGGACCTAATGGTGGTCGTGTGATGTGGTTCCCACCGTATGACTTGAGAGTGGATGAGAGTGTTTCTGCGAATTGGACAACAAATGATTTCTTGGGAAGACCTGAACCTATCTATACGTATTCAAATACTCAGAGACAGGGTTCATTAAGTTTTAAGATATTGGTTGACCACCCGTCTGTACTAAACACATTGGTGGATAAGGAATTAGCAAATGTAACGCCAGACTCTGAGGTTACAAAGATTGTGGATAGTTTCTTCTCAGGGTGTAAGACTTTGGATATCTATGAATTGGCAAGGAAATACGGTCAATTATCTTTTAATGATATCTATGAGGTTGTTACTACAACAAATAATCCTGAGGTCTTCAAGGAGATTGAAAGAGAGATACCTAAAGAAAACCCTGAACCTGATAATATATCAACTGATACTGTACAGAAACCAGACTTAGGGGTGTTTGAGGGTACTACATTATATTTTGATAATGATAAGCCGGATTCTAATACTCGTTCAACAACATCTACAGTAGATTACGATACGTCTTATAATGCATATATTGGTCAAAAGAGTACATATCTTTCACAAGCGGATAGTATTGGACAAAAACAACAGGTTGAGACTTTCTTTGATACTAAAATTGTTGCGGGTAAAAACAAACTTGATGATTTCATTAATAAGTTGGTAGATGCGGCGACGAATAAGTTTGGTGTGAATATTAAGTTGACAGGTTCTGCATCGTCACCTAACGATGATAGTTACAATATTAACTTATCTAAAAGGAGAGTTGATTCTGTTAAGAAACAAATATTGAATGACCCAAGAATTAAAAAGGTTAACCAAAATGGTTACATTGCCATTCAAACATCATCTTTAGGTGAAGGTGCTAATATTGATAATGTTGATTGTTCACAAGACTTACAAGGGGCTGCAAAAATATATTCTGTACAGGCGATGGGTTGTCGTCGTACTGTGGTTGCTAATATTACCATTACTGAACCTCCAAAAACAGAAACTGAAGAACCAACACAAAGTGATGAGGTTATTGTAAAAGAAACTGGTGAAAACTCAGAAAAGGTAAAAGAAATAGTAAAAGGTCCTGGTGCACCTCGTCAGAATGATGAGGTAAGATTAAGAGAGGGTATTACTAAAAAGATATTACGTAAGTTATTATCTGAGTGTGATTACTTTGAAGCCGTAACGGAAGACACTTCATTCTTATATGATGGTATTAAAGAAAAGATTAAATACTTTAATCCTGTCTTCCACTCTATGACTCCTGAAGGTTTGAATTCACGTCTTACATTCTTACAACAATGTATGAGACCAGGTGAGACAATCCCTACGATTGGTCCTGATGGTAAACCGTTGGAGAATAACGCTCAGAATACCTCATTTGGTTCACCACCGATTTGTGTGTTGAGGGTTGGTGATTTCTACCATACTAAAATTGCTATTCAACAAATGAGCATCAGGTATGAACCATTGGTATTGGATTTGAATCCTGAAGGTATTGGTGTTCAACCTATGATTGCTGATGTAAATTTATCTTTCTACTTTATTGGTGGACATGGTCTTAAAGAACCTGTTTCTCGTTTACAGAACGCCTTATCGTTTAACTATTACGCTAACACGGAAATGTACGACGAAAGGTCTGTAGCT
>Ga0222719_10004270_pt1 | contig 12548 bp, 10 predicted proteins | sample C33_34DmetaG_FD_165039 | JGI IMG/M metagenome (GOLD analysis project Ga0222719, IMG submission 165039) | Estuarine water microbial communities from San Francisco Bay, California, United States - C33_34D | ecosystem: Environmental > Aquatic > Marine > Unclassified | place: USA: California...
TTAAAGATGATTTATTAAAAGATAAAAACATATTAGTCACAGGTGGAGGAACAGGACTTGGTAAAGAGATGGCATCTCACTATGCAAAACATGGAGCAAATATATTTATATGCGGAAGACGTGAGAACGTTCTTAAAGAAACTGCCAATGAGATCATAGATAAATATGGTACTTCAGTGTCATATGAAACATTAGATATCAGAGGCGCACAAGATGTTGATGATTATATTGATAGAATTTTTCAAAAGAGTCCTCTTGACGGTTTAGTAAATAACGCAGCCGGTAATTTTATTTCTCCTACAAAAGATCTATCAGCAAAAGGTTTTGATGCAATTGCGAATATTGTTTTTCATGGAACTTTTTATATGACTCATTCTGTAGGAAAAAGATGGATTGAAGGCGGTCATAAAGGCTCAATAGTATCTATCTTAGCTACATGGGTATGGACCGGCTCGCCTTATGTGGTGCCATCGGCAATGTCTAAGTCAGGACTAAATACAATGACTCAATCACTAGCTGCAGAGTGGGGGAAATATGGAATTAAGGTTAATGCTATAGCTCCAGGACCATTTCCAACAAAAGGAGCATGGGATAGACTTAATCCAGGTGGTGATAATGATTCTGGATATATGGCTGATATACCTTTAGGTAGAGTTGGTGAAATGTCTGAATTGCAAAATCTAGCAACTTTTTTGATGGCTGATGGTTGTGATTACCTCACAGGTCAAACCATAGCTATTGATGGTGCACAATATTTAACTGGAGGAGGAACCTTTTCTAAACTTGATAAACTAAGTGAAGAAGATTGGGAACAGATGAGAGCTATGATAAGGTCTTCTAATAACAAAGATAAAGCAAATAGAAACTAATAGGGGTTAATATGGAAAATACAATAACAGATATGCAAAGTGTTCTTGAATCTCAAAAGAAACATTTTATAAAGGAAGGCTCACCATCAATTGAGTTAAGAGTTGATAGGTTAAATCGTTTGAAATCATTAATAATGGATAATAGATATGATTTAGTTGATGCATTGAATGAGGATTATGGAAATAGATCAAAAAATACATCAATAATGACAGATGCCTATAGCATTATTCCTGATATTAACAATGCCATTAAAAATATTAAGCAATGGACAAGCCCCAAAAAAAGATCGTCTAATTTTCCCTTTGGTCTTTTAGGTGCTAAATCTTATGTAAGACATGAACCATTAGGAACTGTTGGCATGATTTCACCATGGAATTTTCCTGTTAATCTTACTTTTAAGCCGCTTGCAGCTATATTTGCAGCCGGCAATCAGGTTATGCATAAGCCAAGTGAGCTTACACCTTTAACAGCATCATTAATAAAAGAGTTGTGTGATAAAGCCTATGATGAAAATGAATTTGCTACTTTTTTAGGCGGACCTGAAGTTGGTGAGGCTTTTACAAAGCTACATTTTGATCATCTTTTATATACAGGATCAGGCAATATTGGTAAGCATGTAATGCAGTCAGCATCGCAAAATTTAGTTCCCGTCACTCTTGAGTTAGGTGGTAAATCACCAGTAGTTATTGGTAAATCAGCAGATATGAAAGTTTCTGCTAAAAGAATAATGTTTGGTAAAACTTTAAATGCGGGTCAAATTTGCCTAGCACCTGATTACGTGATTGTGCATAAAGACAAAAAGGAAGAATTTATATCAGAAGCTGAGATTGCTATTAAAGATTTTTATCCCACTATCAAAGATAACGATGATTATTCTTCTATCATTAATGAACGTCACTTTAATAGAATTAATTCTTTAATCCAGGATGCAAAAGACAAGGGCGCTCATATTAATGAAATCAATCCATCAAACGAAGATTTCTCACAACAACAATTTTATAAAATACCTCCAACCATAGTTACAAATACTTCAGATGATATGAAAATAATGAATGAGGAAATATTTGGTCCCGTTCTTCCTGTAATAGAATTCGATGATTTGGATGATGCTTTATCTACTATTAATTCAAAGGATAGACCTTTGGGCCTATATTATTTTGGTACTGATAAATCTGAAGAATCACAAATTATGAATAAGACTTCATCAGGCGGCGTTACTATCAATAACGTTGTTGGTCACATTCAGCAAAAAGATCTCCCTTTTGGTGGGGTTGGGCCTTCAGGAATGGGAAGGTATCAATCCTATGATGGTTTTAAGAATTTCTCAAACCCCAGAGCATTTTATAAAGATGTTGGCTTTAAATTTGATAAATTATTTGATGGCATTAGACCTCCTTATACAAAAAGCATTGAGAATCTTTTAAAAAGTCTATTAAAGTAATTTTGTGTTCAAGCTCCCTCTTAGATTAGCGTTTAAGTATTTTAAATCTAACAAAGGTGGAATATTTTCGTTTACCTCATTTTTAGCTGTTACCGGTCTCACTATTGGCGTCTCTAGCCTAATCATAGTTATGTCTGTTATGAATGGCTTTGAAAAAGAACTTCAAGATAGAATTCTTGGTGTTGTTCCCCATGCGGTGGTTTATTCAGATGAACCAATTAAAAACTATGATAGTCTTATTGACCAATTAAAATTAGCTGATGGAGTTGAAGAAGCCGTCCCATATATTTCATTTCAAGCATTAATTACCTCTAACTCCATAAGTAAGGGAGTTTCTGTAAATGGTATTGATGTAGAGCTTGAGGATAGAGTTTCAATACTTCCTGATTATATGCTTTATGGTTCTTTAGAAGACTTAAGCAAAGATAATACAATTGTAATAGGGTCTTGGCTTGCATCTTATCTCGGAATATTTGTAGGTGATTCAATTACGATTACAACCTCAGACATTAAAAGTTCAATCATAGGTTCATACCCGAGATCTATAAACCTACAGGTTGTAGGTATTTTTGAACTTAGAGCTGAAATCGATCAGTCTTTGGTATTGATATCTCATGAGCTTGCTCAAAAATTTAAATCACTAAATGATGAAACTCTATCAATCAGACTAAAAACATCTAATCTATTTCTTGCGGATAAAATAGCTTATTTAGCAATACCAGACAATACTGGTTTGAAGTCGTCATCATGGAAAGAGACACATGGAACTTTGTTTGAGGCAATTCAGTTTGAGAAGTTATTAATAAGCTTAATGTTATTTCTAATAGTGGCAGTAGCTTCGATACTTGTTTTATCAACAATAGTTATGACAGTTAAATCTAAAGAAAGAGAGGTTGGTATATTAAAAACTATTGGAGCTAACAACCAACAGCTTGTAATGATTTTTTTCTTTCAGGGATTAATGGTCAGTCTTATTGGATTATTAATGGGTTTAATGCTGGGTTTGATAGTTACTTTCAATATAAATAATTTTATTACTTTTTTAGAAGGTGTTATGGGAAGAAATTTATTAGAAGCTTACTTTATCAATTATTTCCCGTATTATATTGATTACGAACAAATAGCTTTTATATGCTTTATATCTCTTATTTTCAGCTTATTAGCCTCTCTGTTTCCTGCACTTCGTGTAACAAAACTAAATCCAATAGAGATTCTTAGACATGAATAAGATAAGTTGCATAAATATATCAAAAACTTTTTTTGTGGAAGGTAATAGTATTAAAGTTTTGGATGATATTAATCTGTCTATACGTAAGGGTGATTTAGTTGCCATTTCAGGACAATCAGGTGCTGGAAAATCAACTCTTCTTCATATAATGGCATCCTTAGATTTAGCTACCTCCGGTCAAATTATTTATGATGACAATCCTATCGAAAATAATACAAATGCAACTTTAAGCAATATCCGTCTTAATAATTTTGGTTTTGTTTATCAATTTCATCACTTATTAGAAGATCTTACAGTTCTTGAGAATATTATGATTCCTGCACAACTTGCAGATAATGATAATCATATGAAGGCATACGACATTATTGAGGAAGTAGGTCTTTCATCTAGAATAAATCATCTACCTTGGAAACTTTCTGGCGGTGAAAAACAAAGAGTAGCTATTGCAAGAGCTTTGATAAACAAGCCAGACTTTATTTTTTTAGATGAACCAACGGGCAATCTAGATGACGAAAATGCTTTAATTATTCAAAATTTATTACTAGACGTCTCAAAAAGAAATAATATTGCTTTAGTGACAGCTACTCATGATAATACCTTTATAAAGAGTTTTGATAAAATTTATTATTTAAAAGACTTTAAATTAATAGAGGCCTAAATGACTGAATTTATAATTGCTGGCGGACCATTTATGTGGCCATTATTAGCTTGTAGTATTTTAATTATTACTATTTCTATAGAAAGGTTATGGTTTCTTCAAATAAGGCTAGTATCTCCTATAGGCTTAACCAATCAAATTGTAAATCTCTATAACAAAGGACTAATTAATAATAAACAGGCTGATGAGATATCTGAATTATCTTCACTTGGTTTTTTATTAATATCATGCATCCAATATAAAGATCTCCCAAGAGATAACTTAGAATCAAAGATTGAAGACAAGGCCATAGAAGTAAAGTTTTCTCTTGAACGTAATTTAACCATGCTTGGAACAATTGCAACAATAAGCCCACTTCTTGGTCTTCTTGGCACAGTAATAGGAATGATTACAGCATTCACAGGTCTTAGCGAAGTGACAGGTGCAAATCCTGATGCTCTTGCTGCAGGTATTTCTCAAGCTTTAATAACAACAGCTTTTGGTTTATTTATAGCTGTTCCAGGCTTAGTTTTACATAAATACTTTGAACAAAAAGTTTCTTTTTTATTAATTACACTTCAGATAGAGGTGTCTCGTTTTATTGATGTTATAAATAAATGAAGTTTATAAGTAATCAAAAATCTTCTTTTTCAATTGAAATTACTCCTTTAATAGATATTGTTTTTTTATTAGTTATTTTTTTTGTGGTAACTTCAAAAGTGGGTGATTCTCAATTTCTTTCCTTGGATCTACCAAAAACTGAATCTTTTGAATATAACATTGTCGAATCCATAAATGAGATATCTGTAATAGCTGATGGAAGTGTTTACATAAATGATATTGTTTACAACATCAACAACGTTGAGGAGATAGAACAGGCAATTTTTGAATTAAATAATTCAGATAACTCAATTATTTTGAGTGCTGAGGCTGCCTCTCTTCATATCTGGATTGTAGGTATAATGGATATTCTTAATAAAAATGGATTTAATGAGGTTCAGATAAGAACTATAGAAAAATGAAATCAGGTAGTTTAAGAAGGATATTAGGCTATACCTATAGATATAGGTGGTCATTTTTAATTAGTGTTTTTGGATTCATTGCATTTGCTGCTGCTGATATTGCAGCAGTCGAATGGATAAGAAGAATAATAAGTTATATAGATTCAGACGATGAAAGTCTGAATACTCTTTTAGCTATGTCTTTAATATTTATTGCTATAGGAAGGGGATTTGGATTCTTTGTTGGTAACTATTTCATGTCGCGAGTTGGTTTTGGAATAGTTCATGATTTAAGGGCTGAATTATTTCAAAAGCTTCATGATCTTCCTAAATCATATTTTGATGCTAATCAGTCTGGGCAACTGATAAACAGAATTACTTTTACAACAACTCAAGTTTCTGGTGCAGCATCAAATGCTGTTAAAACATTTGTTAGAGAAGGTTTTCTTTTGGTTGGCTTATTTGTTTACTTATCTATACTCAATTTTAAATTGACTCTTCTTTTGGTAGGCACGGCGCCATTAATAGCTTTAATTGTTTACACAGCTGGAAAGAGACTAAAAAAACTAGCTACTAAAATTCAAACAGCCATGGGTGATGTAACTCACATTGCTTCCGAGGCTGTTGATGGTCACGTAGAGATAAAAAGTTTTAATGCAGAAGAATATGAAAATAATAGATTTTTTAAAGCTAATTCATCTAATAAAAATCAGAATTTAAAATTAGAAGCTACTGGAAATCTTGCAACTCCTATAATACAAATTCTTGTTTCAATTTCGTTATCACTTGTAGCATACTTTGCTTTAGGTTCTCAACTTGGAATAAGCTTAGACGCTCAAACTTTTGTTGCATTCTTCACTGCAGCAGGTTTAATGGCTAAACCAATTAGACAATTATCTAATATAAATATTATTGTCCAAAAAGGCTTAGCCGCAGCTAATGAAATATTTGATCAACTAGATCAGCAAAATGAAAATAATTCTGGTGATATAGATGCGCCAATTTCTGGCGATATTGATTTTAAAAATGTTTCATTCTCATATAATACCGGTGGTTTGATTATTGATAATATTTCATTCTCAATATCTAAAAATGAAACTATTGCTATAGTTGGTAAGTCTGGTTCTGGTAAATCAACTATTGCCAATTTAATTCCACGTTTTTATAACCACACATCTGGTGATATTTTGATTGATGGTATTTCAGTTAACGACTATTCTTTAAAACACCTGAGGTCTTCTATTTCTATAGTTAATCAATCTCCTTCATTATTCAACGATACAATTGCAAAAAATATTGCTTATGGTGATGATGAGATAGATGTTGAAAAACTTAAAGAAGCAGCAAGTCAAGCAGGATGTACCGAATTTATCGAAAGCCTTCCAGAGAGTTTTGAATCTGAAATTGGAGATGATGGCGTTCTTCTTTCAGGAGGACAAAGACAAAGACTTGCCATTGCAAGAGCATTTTATAAAAACTCTCCAATCATCATATTAGATGAGGCCACGTCATCCTTGGATACTGAATCAGAACTTATTGTTCAAGAAGCTCTTGAGAAATTAATCACTAACAGAACAACTATTGTGATAGCTCATAGACTATCAACTATTGAGAATGCTTCAAGGATAATTGTTCTTGATAACGGCGCTATTTCAGAAACAGGTACTCATGCTGAATTATTAGATAATGATGGTATTTATCAATCACTATATAAAAATAAATTTAAGGACGCGCCTGAAGAAAAATTAAAAGTTTCTAAATCAACTCAACTATACATACCAGAATATGATGATGAATATAATTCAAGTCTTGTTGTAGATAGTTGGTACAAAAAAAGTTTGTGGCTATATCTACTTTTACCTTTCTCTTTAATATTTTCTTATGTAACTAATAGAAGAAGAAGAAATTTTATAAAATTAAAAAAACTTGGTTATAAAACATCAATACCCATCATTATTGTTGGTAACTTAACAATTGGCGGCACAGGTAAGACTCCACTAGTTGCATATATTGCTTCTGAATTAGCTAAAAGAGGTTATAAGCCAGGGTTAGTTAGCAGAGGTTATGGTGGCAAATTTAGAGAAACACTTCATGTAACAGCCGATACGCCTGTAAAACAGACTGGTGATGAAGCTCAAATATTATCTAAATTAAACTTACCATTTTATATAGACAAAAATAGAGTAAGAGCAGTAAAAGCATTGGAAGAAAACCACGATTGTGATGTGATTATTTCAGATGACGGCTTGCAGCATTATAATATGGGTAGAGACATAGAAGTCGTAGTTATAGATGGGAAAAGACGTTTTGGAAATAACTTAACTTTCCCAGCGGGCCCTTTAAGAGAAACAAAGTCAAGATTAAATAGTGTTGATTTTATTGTTAATAATTCTGGACCAACTCAAGAAAATGAATATTTAATGAATATTAGTCCTGCTAAATTTGTTCATTTAAAATCTGGTAAATCTTACCATGTTGAGAAATGGCCAATGCACAAACAGGTTCATGCAGTAGCAGGTCTTGGAAATCCTGGTAGATTTTTTGATCTTCTAGCCAGACTTGGATTTGAAATTATCAGACATCCTTTTCCAGATCACCATAATTTTGATGAATCAGATATATTTTATTTAGATCATTTACCTATAATAATGACTGAGAAGGATGCGTCCAAATGTAGACAATTCGACAATAATAAAATTTGGTATTTAACAATTGAAGCTGAAGTTTCTGATAAGTTTATTGAGGAACTAGATACTAAATTAAAATCTTTAAATTAAATGAATACTAATTTCACAATTCTTATTCCAGCAAGAATTGGTTCAACTAGATTAAAAAATAAACCACTAATAGATATCAAGGGTATGTCCTTAATCGAAAGGGTTTTTAAAAATTCAGTAACTATCTCAGAGAATACATACATCGCAACTGACTCTCAGGAAGTTTACAAACACGCCCAATCCTTTTCAAAAAATATTATCATGACCAGTGATGCACATATCTCAGGAACTGATAGGGTCTTTGAGGCTGCTGAAAATCTTAAAATAAACGATGATACTCTTATAATAAATTTACAAGGAGATGAGCCTTTCATGCCCAATGATTTGGTAATTCAGCTTGTAGAAGATTTTTTTCAGAACTCATGCGATGTCATTAGTGCCTGTCATCCAATATGCAACTTAGATGATCTAATAAATCCTAATTGCGTTAAAGTTCATTGTGATTCAAACAATTATGCACAATCTTTTAAAAGAACAATAAATAGTAGTGAAATTCCCATGAGACATATTGGAATTTATGGATATAAAATGAAAACATTAAGAAAATTGGTAAATCTAAAGCCAACTAAAAACGAGTTATTGCATAAATTAGAACAGCTTAGATTTATGGACAATAATTATTCAATTTATATGACGCAATATAAAAATGAAATCCCGTCTGGAATCGATACTCAAGAAGATGTAGATCAAGCTATTACTTATTTGACTGCTAATGAAGATTGAAGAAAATGCATTAATTGATAACTCTCTTCGTATTCAATCAAGGTGTAAATATTTGGTTAGAATACAAAATATCGAAGATCTGAATAAAATTCATGATTTAATTAAATCTAATAAAAAATACTTTATTCAAGGGGAGGGCACTAACATAATACCTCCAACTTTCTATGATGGTTTAATTTTGAAATCAGAGTTAAAGCACATCAATCTTAAAAAAAACATTTTAAGTGTAGGTTCAGCATATAATTGGACAGACTTAGTTAAATTCTGCATTAAAAATGATATTAATGGCTTTGAAAACCTAATTGATATTCCAGGCAGCGTTGGCGCAAGTCCTCTCCAAAATATTGGAGCTTATGGCGCTGATGTTTCAAGCTTGATAGAAAGTATAGATTGTTTTTGCTTAAAAACATTTAAACAAGTTAACCTTAAAAACAAAGACTGTAAATTTTCATATAGAGACTCTATTTTAAAAAACTCTCATTATCTTATTTATAACATAAACTTTAAATCTAATCTTGAAGAAAATATCTCTTCAGATTATGCGTCTATACAAAAATATATACATGATAATTCTCTAAATATAGATAATTTAAATAAACAAGATATCTCAGCAATTATATCTAAAGTCAGAGCAAAGGCCTTACCCAATCCAGATTATATTTTTAATGCTGGAAGTTTTTTTAAAAATCCTATTATTCATAAAAACCAAATTAATTTTGAGTATTTTGGTGAAGAGCAATTAATAATTTGGGACTACTCTGATACTTTAGTTAAAGTTGGGGCCGCAAGGTTGATTGAACTAATTCAAGATCAATTATCGCTATCTAAAAATGTTTCTATTTATAAAAATCATTCATTGGTTTTAATAACTAATGGAAAGGCAACTCAGCAAGAAGTGTTAAATTTTGCATCCCATATAAATGATATGGTTTTTAGAACCTTTAACATATCCCTTGAAATAGAACCAAATATTATTAATTAATCATGTTTATCTGGTCATCAATTGCTCATCTTATTGCCCTTACCAGTCCTGGCCCAGATACTGCTATTATTATCAGGCAGGTTAATCTTCATGGAAGAAGTGCGGGTATTTATGCATCAATTGGAATTGGCTTTGGAATTTACGCACATTGCCTTTTAGCAATTAATGGAATTTCACTTTTTATTATTACAAATGATATATATAAATTAATTGTAAGCCTAATTGGTAGTATTTATATTTTCTACCTAGGTATTAGGATGGCTTTTCCTTCAAATAATGCCAAAGAAAATGACCAAGCTATATCGTCATCATTTTATGGAAGTTTTACGTCTGGATTAATAACAAATATATTTAATATTAAAGCCTTTATTTTTTTTGTTTCTCTTTTTTCTATGCTTATTGATTCAATAGATGGATTATTTTTTTATATTTATCCAATATATTTTTCAATAACCTCAGCTTTGTGGTTTATGTTTTTGAGTTATTTATTAACAAGCTCTAATACATTTAATATTGAAAGAAATTATCTAATAAATAAAGCAATGGCATTAATTTTATGCTCTATTGGACTCTTTATTTTTTTAAAATCAATGTATGAGTATTTCTAAAATAGTTAATAATATAAAAATTAATGATTCAGGTTTTCCACCTGTTCATCTTTGGAATCCTGAATTATGCGAAGGACAAGAAATATCAATCAATAGAGAGGGTGATTGGTATTACAACAACTCTCCTATAAAAAACATAAAATTAGTAAAACTGTTTAGCACAGTCTTAAGAAATGATAACGGATTATATTTCTTAATTACTCCTCATGAAAAAGTACCAGTTTCTGTTGAACTGGCTCCGTATATCATTACTGACTTTGATGTTGCTGATAATATTATAACTCTTCACACAAATCTTGATTATTCATTTACTTTAGATAATAAGAATACAACAAGATTAATAAACTATGAAAATACTATTATCCCATTAGTTAACGTTAGGAGTGATATAGAAGGTTTTTTTAATAGAGCAACTTACTATAAGTTGGTTGATATTGCACTCAAGGAAAATATAATTATTGATAATATTCTACATATTAGAAGTGGAACCAATCATTACCCTTTAGGAACAATTGCATAAAAAAATTACATTGCCATCTAAAATTTGCTCAGCTTGTCAAAAAGAATTTAAGTGGAGAAAAAAATGGGAGAGAGATTGGAAAGAAGTTAAGTATTGTAGTGAGAGATGTAAAAAATCTAAGAATTTAAAGATTCGTAAATCCACTCATTAATATATGTTTCTAAAATATCTAAAGGAAGAGAGCCTCTTTTAAGAACTTCATGGTGAAAATCTTTAATATCATATTTATCGCCTAATTCTTTTTCAGCTTTATTTCGTAATTCAAGAATTTTCAATTGGCCAATTTTATATGCTAAAGCTTGTCCTGGCCAAGCAATATACCTATCAACCTCATTTTCTATATCAAGTTTTGATTTAGCGGTATTTTCTATAAAAAGATCTATAGCATCTTGTCTTGACCAGTTTTTATAATGCATGCCTGTATCAACGACAAGTCTTATAGCCCTCCACATATCATATGTTAGTTGTCCAAACTTATCATAAGGGTCGTCATACAAATTCATGAACTCACCAAGTTCCTCACTATAAAGACCCCAACCCTCAACAAAGGCTGTAAAGCTTTGATATTTTCTAAATGTAGGTACATTTTCTAGTTCTTGAGCTATTGATATTTGAAAATGATGTCCGGGAACAGCCTCATGAACTGTTAATACAGGAATTTCATATTTAGGTCGCGATTCAGGTTTGTATAAATTAGCATAGAAGTAACCCGGTCTTCCCTTGGCTGGTGAGTTGTAATATGCGGTGGTTGTAAAAGGTGCTGATTCATCAGGTATTGGTATTACTCCATATGGAGCCCTTGGAAATACTTTAAATATTTTTGGTAATAAGGGGTCTATTGACTTAGCCATTATCAAATAAGCATTTAATAAGTCCTCAGAATTATCATAATAAAATCTTGGACTAGTTCTTAAATAATTCAAAAATGATTTGAAGTCTCCAGCCCATTCCAGATCATTGATAATTTGCTCCATCTCTGTTCTTATTCTTTTAACTTCACTCAAACCAATATTATGAATCTCATCTGGCGTTAGATTAGTTGTCGTATGATATTTTGCTGCATATTCATACCATGTATCTCCATTTGGAACACCATTTAAACCAATAGTTAATCTTGAGTTTGGTAAATATACAGTCTTCAGAAAATCATTTAAATCCTTATAGGCTGGAAGAATCTTAGATTCAATTAAAAACTTAGCGCTCTCTATTAAATCTTCCTTTTCATCTTCATTAAAAAAAGAATCATTGGCTGATAAAAAAACTTTTAGGTAAGGATTATCTTCAATAGTTGTATCTAATATATTGTCTATTTGGGCTACAACCTGTTCAGTAACAAGTTTTGGTTGTGTGTAATTATTATTTAAACCTTCTTGAAGATTGATTTTAGTATTTATAATATTTTCTGTATACTTTGACAGCCTTATTAACCAATCCTCATAATCTTGTTTTGTCTCATAAACAAGACGATCTCCTGTTTCATAATAACTTTGAACACCGCCTCTTTGATTCAGACTCATATAGTATGAAGGATAATTTGTAGCTTCTAATGAATTTTCAAGACTTATTTTTTTTAGCTGGTAATTTAGTTTATTTTCACTATTCAGATTATCAAAATTAAAAGCATTTAAATTAACTAGATTATTTTGCAGTTTAGCCTTTTTTTTATAAAAAAATTCGATGCTATTAGGTGTTATATCTTGGTTATATTTTTTATTACCTATAAGAGATGCAAAGACTGGGCTATCTTCAAGCTCCTGAAGC
>Ga0222719_10004272_pt1 | contig 12547 bp, 8 predicted proteins | sample C33_34DmetaG_FD_165039 | JGI IMG/M metagenome (GOLD analysis project Ga0222719, IMG submission 165039) | Estuarine water microbial communities from San Francisco Bay, California, United States - C33_34D | ecosystem: Environmental > Aquatic > Marine > Unclassified | place: USA: California...
GAACTCGAGCTCCTCGTCGGACATCGAGAAGAAGACACGCACCTTGGCGGAGAATCCCTTGGAGGAAATCGTCTTGCCCCACACTCGAATGCCTCGGATCTGATGCGCGCGACCGTTCGCGAACTCGTAAATTAGCGAACCGGTACGTCGGTTGTAGATGGAATCGCTGCGCGCGAACATCCATCCGTGATCTTGGTAAGTGTTGTAGGCGTTCTGATAAGTGACGTTCAACACACTCTCGTCGTTGAAAAGATTGGTCGCGTCGTAGGTGTACCAACCGGTATTATGAGAGTACGAATGGACGCAGTTGTAATAGATGGTGTCGCCGTTGTTGAGCTGCGCCTTAACCACACTGTCGTTGCCGTTCCAATTCACCGACTTTCCGACGTTGTCGCTCATGTGCTTCAAGAACAACTCGTTGTAGGGATCCGCGGTGTCGGTGATGCGGTACATGGAACGCTGCCCCGGATTGAAGGTGTATCCGCTCGCAATTTCGTACTTACCGGCGCTGTTGTGCTGCGAGTTCTTGTCGCTCATATCGCTGACGACGCCGTGACTGCGCGCGTCGTAGCCGAAGATCATCCACTCCATCAGACCGTAGAAGGTGTGGCTTGCGGTCCATTTGCTGGTCACAATCATGAAGCGTCGGGCCTTCACCGGAGCGAAATCGATACGCAATACGGTACGCGTTGTGTTGGAGTGGAACTCCGTCGCGGAAGGCCCGTCGACTTGGGTCCATCTGTCCAAAGCAGAGTCGATCTTTACCGAATCGTCGGTGGTGTAATAGATCTCGATCCCCTTGGTCTGATAGCTCTCCGCTTGATAGAATTTCATGGACGTCACCTCCATCGCTTCCTTGAAGGTGTACAAGGCTCTCCAATCGTCCCCGGACCCGTACGAGGAGTGGTTGTTGTCGTTCATGCTGTGACTGAACAGGTTGGACACTTTCTTGTTGACCTCGGTGTTGTAGCAGGCGCTCATCTCTACGGTGTCGCCGTTCACCAGCGTCATGGTGTAGGGTTCTCCCGCAACTATCCCGTCGCCCATCGCGAGCGATTTGTTGCGGTTGTCGTTTCCGCTCAACAGGATGGGTTTGGCGTCTTTGTTGGCTTGCGACCGTCTTCCGCGAACCCATATCTGTTGGAATGTGCTGGTGTTTTGCGCGCTTTCGTCCAAGGACCAGTAGGAGTTGTTGTCCGCACCCAAATAGTTGCGGTAGCTGGAGGGGTAGAACGGGTAGTTCGTCATCGCGAACTCCATCTTGTTGTCCGGGAAGGTGGTGGTCTCGTCGGGCAAATAGGTGGTGTGATCCGCACGTTTCGACACGGCGGAGGTGTTGAAGCCCCCCGGTGCAACTTCGAAGCCGTTCCGGAAGTAGTCCACCAACCAGCTCCATCCGGTGCTGAAGTTCATCACACGATCGTGGGAGCTCGTTTTGCCCTTGAAGAGCAACTCGACCCCGTGATCCCCGAGATCGTCCACCAACATCCCGAAGAGATCGTTGTTCACATGGCCCCACGGACCGTACTCCTTCGCGTTCAGATCCATCGTCTCGTAGGTCTCGGACGCGAAATCGCCTTGAATGTCAACCGAGTCGTACTGCTGACGCTCGATAGGGAAGCCTTCGTAGCCAAGATTCGATCCCGAAGACAAGTTCTTGGGCGCGCGCGGAATGGAGCGCACGTTCTCGTTCTGCTTGCGAAGATAGTTCATCACCAAATACCAGTCGGTGAACTCGTCCGAGGTGTTCGCTTCGCGCATAGTGGTGACGGAGTAGGTGTAACCGTCGCTGAGATACACTTCGGAGGTCCGAGAGGAGAACTCGCCCGTTTGATTGTTGCGAGCCTCGTAGCTCAGGGCGTAGCTGCGTACCGTCGGATTCCCTTCGGTATCCAGCATGAGGATCAACAGATAAAGCTGGTTGGTGGCGTGTTCGACGGGCTGCACAGTGCTCGATTCTATGCTGGAGAAAAAGTTGGTATGCGTGGAGGCAATGGAAACACCAATCGAGTCTGCGGGAACGGTGAAGGTCTTGATCGCATCAGGAACGGACAGAACGCTCTCCACGAAGGTTTTCACTTCGTTCTTCATCAGATCTCCGTAAGGTGTCGTGAGGAGTCCTATATGAACCGTACCTCCTGTAGAGTTGGTCACATTACCGACAACTTCGCACGTACGAACGCCCGTTTGATAGTCCAAAATGTGCGTCGCCTTCACGTCCGTAAACGACACCGGTTTGCTCTTCGAGAGGGAGAACTCCAAGTTGCCGTTGCGCACTCCGAACTGCATATTGTTATCCCCCTCGATTCGTGAAAGTATGGGACGGTAGCCCGTCAAGGTGTCGGCGTTGATCCATGTACCGAAAAAGAAGGTCTTATCGGACGAGAACACTTCGCCAGAGATCTCCAAATTACTGGTCGAAGCAGTCAGATTCGCCGCCATACTCCCTTCGACCAAGCTGCTCACCGTACTCAGTCCTTCGCCGTTTACGATCGAAGTGGAGCCCGCATTGGGCAGATGAGGTTGGTCTCCGTCGAAGCTGTAATGCGCCACAAGGCCCATGGAAGGCATTTGGTTGTCCTTGACGTAGCTGTTGTAACGATTACGCAGGTAATGGTGCACCTTCTCCTCGGTCATCGCGGTGTTGACGAAATCGACCCCCTTGATATATATACCGCGGTTCACATAGTTGGCCGAATCGATGGGGAAGGTACCCACGCGCAATTTGCCCAACGAAGCTTCGGGTAAGGTGGCGACGGAGTTCACGGAGCAGACCTGCACGTGATTCAGATAGAGCCGCGTTTGAGTGGACGCCGGATCGTGCACCAGCACCATGTAGTTCCACTCGTTGGTGTACACGTCGTCGATTCCGCCGGTGAATACTGTGGAAACGACTCTGCCGCTTCCGGCGCTGCCTTCTTGAATGGAGCAACGCATCTGGAACGTGGTGGCGGCGTTGCCGTACAACTCACCGCAGATGTAGTGGTTCTCGTGCTTCGCGTCGTTCCAAGTCTGTTTGGCGAAGCCCTCGTCGGAAGCCCCCACACCGTACAAGATCGAAACCGCCGAAGTTAAGAAGTTGGAGACGTCCAAGAATTTGAATTTGAGGGTTAAGGTCAAAGGTACCGACCCCACACTCCACGAAGGCATCTCCATACCGTCGTAACCAGCTCTCAAATACCAATATTCGTTGTTGGTCTCGCGACACCAGTTACGAACGACGTAGACGCCGTTTTCGGACAAACTACCGAACCCAGCCGCCATCTGTAATTTGTCGTCGACCGCGAATTGGTTCGCGGTTTTGCTGCGAGCGTCGACGGTATGGAATTTGAAAACCGCGGAGTTGTCGTAAAAAGTATTTTTAAAATTCCACTCGAAAGAACGGTAGCCCATGCTCTGGAAATACGAAGACGCGGGAGTGGAGGCGGGGACTACATCTTTGGTGGTGTATCCGTTTCCGACCACCCGCAAGATCTGATCTGTGGTGTCGGTTTCCATCGCCATCTCCATTTCCGAGTCGGCCATGCTCATCATCGGAAGTTCGTGCAGGGTCGTACCGTCTCCCAACTTCAAACACACTTTACCGGCGTTCACCCCGAAGCTGAAAACGCCGTCTTTGCTGATAATAGGCTCGTAGGTGGCGCCGCTCGCGCTTCCCAGCTTCACCCACGCGGCGAAAGTGCAGTTGTTCAGATACACCCCCTGCAACTTGTTGGTTGGGTCGGTGCCGTCGATCACGACGTACTCGTCCGCCAAGGTTTCGAAGGCCGTCTCCTTGATAGCGAACTCGCCCACGTCGCGCGTCATGACGTTGGTGTTCGCGCCCATCCCTTCCAACACACCGTGATAACCGTGGGGGCCTTCGTCGTATACATTCAATTTGTTGTCCACCGGATTGACGTCGTACTTTTCGAAATCGTACTTCGCGATCAGATTGCCTTCGCTTTTGTAGTTGAAAATACCCGCCAACTCGCTCGCGGACAGCACGCGACTGTACAAACGTACGTCGTCCATCATGCCGTTGAAAAACTCCGAATTCGTGTTACGCCCGATCAAAATGTCCTCCGAATTTTCTAACAGTCGAATATTCGAAGCTTTTTGCGTACCCACGATTTTGTTGTTCAGAAAGAAAGCAATTTTGCCATTCGTTTGATCTATCGTTACAGCAAGGTGCTGCCAACTGCCCGTGGTCAACGCTGCGGTGCTCTTGTATGAAATGCTCATGTGTTTTTATAATCTATACAAACAATATTTTGAAGATGGTGTAGGTGTATGGTCGTGTGCTGGTGTGTTCGATGCGAAACACCACTATGCGCTATCAAAAACACTTTTCTTCTGCGTCAAAAAAAGATCTTGTTTATAATAAAAAATAATCCATGGTGAAGTGCAACAAGAACGATACCGAATCCTCTTGCCGTAGTTTCAAGATGGACTGGTCCGAAATCGGTTACGTCTCTCCTCCGTCTTCCTACTTTCGCGGTAAGGGCGTGACCCAAGTGGCTACCAAATTCGGTACCCGTTTGTTCAAACTGGCCAAGAGCGATCCGAAGTACAAGAAGTTCGAAAAGCTGGACGTGGTCAAGATGATGGTGAAGGAGACCACCCGCGGTTCCAAGGGCAACACCTACTTCTTCAAAGCCAAGCGTGAGTTGTTGAGCACTCCCTTGGAGCGCACCTTCCCTAACGGCTCCACCGTGACCATCACTCATCGCACCACCGTGTCCCGTTGCAACAAGGACTTCGTCGAGGAGTAAATCAGAAAACGCTGCGCAGCGTTTTCTTTTAAAAAAAAAATTGAAGATACGGTTGGACACTTGAATTCGTCAGCATAGAATCGTTCATCGAAAGTTCCGCGAGCACCATGAAGCTGAGCCAGAAGGAGAAGCAACAGCTGAAGAACCTGCTGGATCAAAACACGAAGTATTGTCAGTCGATGCGTTTCGAATGTCGGGGTATCGACATTCCCTGGGTGAAGAAGCACCTTTTCGAGCCCTTCGGCATCACGGTGGAACATCTGCAACGCTTGTTTTTCTTCAAGTTGGTGAAAACCAACGACTCTGCGTATTGTATTCACGAACTGCCCAAAAACCCCTTCAAATTCGTGATGATTCCCGAGCAGGTGATCCGATACGCGCAAGCCAAAGAGGGGGCCGGCGAAACGCAGACCCCCGAAAATATCATTCATAAAGCGTGGTTGTACGACACCCTGCTGTTCGAGGGAAGCAAGCTCTACATGCCCTACAACGTGCTCCGCAGCATGTTCGTCCGCGAGTTCGGTTCGGCACAAGGATTCGAAGAGGTGGCGCAGGAGGTGACCTTCGACAACACTCGCTACGCGACATTGGACGTCTTCAAACAGGACGAGATCGAAACGGGAGACCGCATGATCGAGCTGTTCGCGGACACGGACACCTCGAACTCGGACCAGGATGTCCTCCGCGTCAAGGTGCGAAACGAGGCCGAAACGGACGGAATCACCCTCACGAACACCCAGCTGGAAGCCGTGGTGCACGCGGCCACGCACAAACTGACCGTGCTGTGCGGGCATCCCGGAACGGGAAAGACCACCATCGTGGACCGACTGCTGAAACGCCTTCAGCTCGAAAACATCCAAATCGCCATCGTGGCGCCCACGGGAATGGCGGTGAAGAACGTTCAGGATCGATGCGGTGCCTACAAGAACACCTGGTTCGGCACGCTGCACAAAATGCTTCTGATGACCAACAACTCCGAGTTCCATCCCAAATACATCGTGGTGGACGAGTTCTCCATGGTGAATTTCTACATGTTCCGCCATCTGCTCTCGTGGTGCGAACGATATCAAGCGAAGCTCTTGCTGATCGCCGACCCCAACCAACTGCCTCCGATCGGGGCGGGATGGCCCCTGCACTCGTTGATCGACTCGAACATCTTCCCGGTGTTTCGACTTCGAAAGATCATGCGACAGTCCAAAGGGCACCTGAAAAAGGCCATCATGAAAATGAGCAAGGACGAGTCCGTCATATTGGGAGACTTCGATCAGCGCACGTTGTGTTTCGAACCGAGCCAAGAGTTCGACTTGGACACCTTTTCGAAGATCGTCCAGCGCTACTCCATCGACATCAACCAATCGCGATTCGTGACTCCGCAGCACAAGCACGCGGAAGGGACCGTCGCGATGAACGCGCTCCTTCAAAAAATATTCCTCCCGAAAGGCTCGACTCCGCTCTATCCCACCTTCAAAGTCACGGGAAACTTGATCCACGTGAACGACTTGGTGGTGCGAACCAAGAACGACTACTCGATGGAGAAGTCCCCGGAGGGAAAGCAAACCATCCACGCCAACGGAGACGTGGGATACGTTCGACAGGGCGGGGAGGCGCTCGGCGTGTACAAGGTGGAGTACGAGAACGGAAGTGTCGAGTCCATCTTCCTCGACGATCTCTACAAGGACTTCAGCCTCGCCTACTGCCTGACGGTCCACAAGGTGCAGGGCAGCCAGTACACGGACGTGGTGGTGCTGATGGGGAACAACCACCAGTTCTCCTGGGAGCACAATCCGGACTCACGAGCCCTGCTGTACACCGCGATGAGTCGTGCCAAACGGCGATGTCTGTTCGTGGGGAACCCTCAACTGTTCAAGATCGCCCAAGTCAAACCAGGCGGCAGCCCCAAGAGATCGCTCTTCATGAAAGAGTTCGACCAGTACGAAATCTGAACGAATTAAAATAAATACACGGTCTTCAAATATATCTGCTTCTAAATAAACTTTATTTTTGATACCATGACGAGCCGTTACGAAAAGCAAATCATCAAGTGCGCCGACGAATTGGTTCGGGCGTATGACGAAACGGAGCTCTCCTTCGTTTCGATGGTGAACGTGATCACCAAAACGGTGGAACTCGTGGAGTCCTACTGCAAGGTCCCCGGTAAAGACAAAAAGGAGATCGTGATTCGCGTCGTGGTGGATTTCTTGGAGAAACACATCGACGACAAAGAGCGCAAAGAGTCCCTCGTGGATTTCGTCAACACGGTGGGAGACAACATCATCGACGTGATCGTCTTCGCCTCTAAAGGTGGACTGGCGTTGAATGTGAAAAAGAGCGTCTCCTTCTGTAGGAACAACGTCTGTTTCTGTTGAATTCAGACCTTCGCGAACATCGCGCGGAAGCACCGAACGCAGCTGTACACGTCGTCCAAAGCTCGATGCGTCTGATTCAACTCGTTCCCGGTCAAGAACGCGTAGAGCTCTGTGAGTTTGGGCCATTTCTTCACTTGCATGATCTCTTTTCCGTACAGCATGGTACAAATGTTTTGTTTTTTGGCTATGTCGTCGAGCAGGGGTCCGTTCCCGTATTGACGATATATCTCGGACCGCAGTATCTTCAGATCGAACTCCAAGTTGTGTGCCACGATTGTGTTTACGCTTTCGAGGTCTTTGGCGAGTTGATCCAAAGCGGATGTGATCGAAACGCCCTCGCGACGAAGGTCCTCCATGGTAATCCCGTGAATGTCCGAGTTGTTGATGACGTCCACGGACCGAATCAGAACGCTGCGCTCTTTCATCACCTGATCCAAATCCGCACTCAAAATCACGTACGCCAGTTCGATGATGCGCGCGTCTTGGAAGGCGTCGAGCTCTTTGAAGGAGCAGCTCCGTTTGGAAGGGAGTCCCGAGGTCTCGACGTCGATCACCATCAAATTGGACGACATGTTTTTACGTACGTATGTTTTTCTTAGCATCCCTTTAAGATTGGTCAATTTTTTTCCGAACGCTCTGCAGATGCCTACGCCCGACGGTCTCCAAACTGCGAACGTAGATCTTTTTTCGATGAAGGTCGATGTCGTGAAGTGATTTGCGACACTCCTCGATCGGGCATCGTTTGCGATCGTTCACCGAGAGGCACTTCATACAAATCTCGTGCTTACAGTTTTTCAATTTGATCACGTCGTCCGTCGAGAAGCAGAGCTCGCACAAATCCTCTCCTTCGAAAGGGATCATTATCTTACTATATTGGTTCCATAAACTAGGTGGACCCAACTTTTTTTATATAAAATTTGATCCCTTAAACCCCACGATCCGATTCAAATTCGGATTCTCCAACCATGAGTTGTTCCAAGATGATCTCCTTAAACCGCAAGATGGTCGAGGCGGACTATCAATCCGCGGTCACCAAAAACGAGATCGCCTATTTGAACGGCGACGTCTACGCCACCGCAAAATACGTTTTCCCGAACCAGGAGTACGACGCGCAGTTGATCGTGAAGAAATTTTACGAAAACAAGCAGTTGTACGCGATCATTGTGCAGAAGCGCATCAAGGTGGGTGCGTTGCGCATGATCATCGAGGTGATGCGTTTGATATGCACTCATCCGGACGACGACTTCGTGATAAGCCCCCGAAACGTGTTCGTCATCACCGGAATGAGCAACGTCGCGTGGCAGAACGACTTCGCCAACTGCGTTCCCCAATGCTTTCGGAAAAACGTGAAGCATCGGGCCAGACTGAACAGTTTGGGCGTCCAATTGGAGCACGTTCGAAACGCGCTCATCATCATCGACGAAATCGATACGGGCGAGAAGCCCGAGCAGACGATGCACAAGCTGCTGAAGGAGGCGAAGCTCACCGACGTCAACCAGTTCGTTGAGCGCAACGTCCGCTTTCTCTTTGTCAGCGCCACGGTGATGAAGCACATTCACGACATGAGCGATTGGCAAGAGCTTCACGAGCGCATGACCATGACGATTCCGGACAACTACATCGGACACAAACAGTTTTTGGAACTGGGCATCGCCCAGGAGTACTACCCTCTGAACGACGCCAAATCCGTCAACAAGTGGCTTACGGAAGACGTGCTGGAGTACGGCGAAGACTTTCGGGTGCACCTGGTGCGTTTGACGAACAAGAACACGCGCTTGATGCGCGAGGGCTGTCACAAGCTGGGCATCAAGTTCCTCGAGAACAACTCGGACTTCAACATCTCGGAAGACGAACTGAATCACATCTTCCTTGTGATGAGCAGGAAGAAGCACGTCGTGTTGAGTGTGAAAGGGCGGCTGCGCCGCTCCGACTTCATCCCGAACGTCTACAAGTTGCGCGTGGGCGCGGCTCACGAGGGCTGGACGAAGAAGAAAGACTACAACGCGCTCGTTCAGGGGCTCATCGGGCGTATGACCGGCTACGATTGGTTGATCGCGGGGCATCGCACGGGCCCCTTTCGGTACCATCTCGAGGCGATCCGCCATTACGAAGCGTGCTACGAGGACCCGTTCGGGAAGAACAGCTATCAATCGTCGGGGTTCAAGATGGTGAACGGAAAAATAAAGCTGAACAAGCCGGTGATGATTTCGAACGGCCCCATGACCAACCTTCCGGGTCAAGCCGAAAGCTCGAGCAGAAGCGCCCAACACTCCCGCAGGTATTCGGAAACGGACCGCGGCTACAAAATCTTCACCACTTTGGAGGACGCGCGACAGTTCGCGATCCACGTCTTGAAGATGCGGCCCAACATCAAGCTGATCTCGAGAATGGAGGACCAGAAGATCGGGGACTTCTACACGACCAACCTACCGAACAAGGGCGTGTACAGCCTGAGCCAAGTGGTCGATTTCATCACCGACAGAAACGGGATGTCCAAGGTCAGCCTTCTGCCGACGCACTCGGCTACGGACGAGGTCGGAAAGATTCTTCAGCGCACTTTGATGTGCTACGAGGACGAGCGCGACTCCAGCACGTTTCGGTTGGTGCTCTTGTGGGCCCGACTGGAGTCCCTGTAAGAGTACTCAAATCAGCGCCATGGCGCACAAATTCGAGAGAATAAAGCTGTAGCAAGCCAAACAGGTCATGCCGGAGGTGAATCGAATCGCCTGCACGTCGTTGTGCAGATTCTTTATTTCGATGTCTCGAGTCATGATCATCTGTTCCAAGAACGCGGTGTCTTCGTCGTAACCCTCCGGAGTAGAAACCATCTCCTTTATCTGTACGAACTATATTATTACATCTCCTTAAAACTTTACAAGTCCGGGTAGTATTCGATGTTGTATATTTTCGTTTTGTCGATACAACCTTCGATGAGATTAGAGTACGTTTTCAAGATAGTTTCGTCGATATCCGAAGACGTCAGCAGTATCTTCTGACGATGATTACGATACATGCTTTCCCAATCTCTGAATTCGCGTAAAAACTCCAACACGCACGAATCTATGAAATGGATGTCTAACACGCAGATTTCGTATGTATTCTGTTTCATAGTTTGAAACGTGTCCGTAATAGTCGATACCGCAGTAGATTCCAAGTTGTACTTAATCTGTACCATTTTCTTAAAAACAGTAACGCAGTTCTCGTCGTCATCCGCTATCAACACCTTCTTACGATGCATGAAACCTGTACGAAATTCAATTAAACCGACGCCTTTCATGACGGAACGTTTCTTCTTTCCGATTTCTTTGTTTGATGACTTGTTATTCAACAACATGTAGCTCTTCTCTGATAACGAATACGTTCCGGGAAGAGTACTGGATTCCAAACGGCTGGCGATGTTAATCGAATTTCCAAAAATTTGAAATTTTGTAGGATTTTGAATAAAACCACTGTAAATATCCCCGACGTGTATTCCTATTCGAAGAGATACGTTTTCTTCGAATATCTCTTTAATTGTATCTAAATTATTCAATATATCCCTGCTCATTTCTACAACGGCGTCTGTTCTGGAAAATGAGGGGTCTTTCGCATCTAAACTGCTTACAATCAACACGGAATCACCTACCAATTCAATTTTGGTCAAATATCTATATTTTTCCATAATGTTAGACAAAAATATATTGTATTCCGTCATCGCTTTAAAAATTTCAGCGGGAGTTCTTTTCCCACACCATATTGAAAAATTAACAATGTCGATCATACAAATACAGACGTCTTCGTGTATTTCAGGTGTGTACCCGTCTGTTTTGATATGTATAGCATCAATATAATTAACCATTAACCATCATTTATTTTTAATGCTATTTATTTTTAATATATTTTATATACATCAACTATCTGTATCCGTTCTGTCTCTGAAATCGTATGTAGATTACAGTTTGCTTGAAAAAAATTGACGAAAAAAATTGAAATTTTTCTTGAGTAGTTTTCGAACCATCCTACCGTTATCCTAATCCGTTACCTTTCATCATCATGGCTGCTCGCATCTACGAGAACCAGAAGACCGCCGGCGAGGAGCTCTTGAAGCTCCTCTTCGACCAGCGGGAGCCCCACGTGCTTCTGCTCGCCCAGATGCAGATGGGCAAGTCGGGCACCTACTGGTACACCCTCCTGGAGGCCTTGAAGACCAAGAAGGTGAAGCAGGTGTTCTTGATCTCCGGAAATCGAGAGAAGGAGCTTCGAGCCCAGGTTCAAAAGGATCGGAGGGACTACACGCAGCTGTACGCCAAGAGTCTACGGAAGCAGATCACCGTCCTGTGGGGCTCGGATCTCACCAAGTTCGATTCGGTGATCCCCGAAGACAGCCTGATCGTATGGGACGAGGCGCACTACGCCCAGAGTCTCGCGAACGCCCCCTTCAAATTTTTCCAGCAGTCCTGCTTGGAGGGCCTTCTGAACGGAACGGCCACGCAAGAGGCCGAGAAGCGCAACATCCGCCTCCTCACGGTGAGCGCGACCCCCTTCAGCGAGCTCCTGTCCAAGATCGACCAACCGAGCCATAAGGTGGTGCGACTGCAACCCTCGGAGTCCTACTTCGGGGTGAAGTACTATCTCGAAAACGACCGTGTCAAACCCTCCTTCGAGATCAATGAGAACACCGTGGAGGAGATGACCGAGCTGCTGAGCATGTACTCCGACCGACAGGCCTACATGATCGTACGGCTGATGAACACGCGGGATCGGCTACAACTGCTCGTCGAGCAATGCGAGCGTCTCGACATTAACTACGAGATCATAAACTCCAACGAACGTACCATCGAAGTGGAGGACTTGAAGAGAAAGCCCAAGGAAGCTACCGTGGTGATCATCAGCGGGATGCTTCGCATGGGAAAGGTCATGCCCAAAGAGCATATCAGCATGGTCTTCGAGGAGAAGACCCCGAAGAACACCAAGCACTCGGACACCGGCCTTCAAGGCCTGATGGGGCGAGTGTGCGGTCACTCGAGCGCGCCCTTCGAGATCGACGTGTACATCGAGCCTTTCATGATCGAGTACGCGAGCGACTACGTCGAGTCCTACAACTCGGACCAGGGGCCGCTCTGCAGACCCGCCATGAACGTCCGGAAGCAGAGGGGCTACTCGCGGCAGAAGGCGAACACCTGCGTGGCTGTGATGGAGGATCCCCCGAAGAAGGGCACTCGAAAGGAGCTGATCAAGCGCGCGCTGGAATGCTTCCCCGAGTTGGAAGGACTGACCTTCCATATCAGCGATTTGGACAAGAAGAGCAACGAGAGCACCTACAACGGCCTGCTGAGCGGGGTGTCTTCGAAGCACGTGGATAGCACCGAGTGCCTGCTGTACAAGCGCTACTCGGGGGAACAGCCCGAGGTATGGGTGCTGATGAACTCGTGTCCGGACGAGAAGGAC
>Ga0222719_10004274_pt1 | contig 12546 bp, 11 predicted proteins | sample C33_34DmetaG_FD_165039 | JGI IMG/M metagenome (GOLD analysis project Ga0222719, IMG submission 165039) | Estuarine water microbial communities from San Francisco Bay, California, United States - C33_34D | ecosystem: Environmental > Aquatic > Marine > Unclassified | place: USA: California...
ATTCAGCGTTAATTCAGGAGAAAATTGTATGACAAACCCAAACCCAAACAAGCAAACTGTTGAGTTAAACCGTACTAGTCTTTACTGGGGTTTACTTCTCATTTTCGTACTCGCAGTTCTTTTTTCAAGCTACATTTTTAACTAATTCTGACTTGTAGGAAACACGTTTTATGTCTAACACAACAACAGGACGAATCCCATTATGGTTCGTAGGAGTAGTAGGGGGACTTGCAGCACTTGGCCTTTTATCTATCTTCTTTTATGGTTCTTATGTAGGACTTGGATCGTCTCTTTAAATTAAAGAGAGTTTCCAAATTCTAATAATCTGGGCAAGACACATACTTGCCCAGTTTAAAATTTTGTTTTGAAAATACTTGCCTAATTGTGCATTACTACATTTTTATGTATTAAAAATACACTAATGACTTTTTCATTAGTTAACCGAACCTTTTCATATGAGTAAAGTATATAACTGGTTTAACGAACGTCTTGAAATTCAATCAATCGCAGACGACGTAACAAGTAAATACGTACCACCACACGTAAACATTTTTTACTGTTTAGGTGGAATTACACTTACATGTTTCCTTGTGCAAGTTGCAACAGGATTCGCAATGACTTTCTACTACCGCCCAACTGTAACTGAAGCTTTCGCATCTGTACAGTTTATTATGACAGACGTGAACTTTGGATGGCTTATCCGTTCAGTACACCGTTGGTCAGCGAGTATGATGGTATTAATGATGATTCTTCACGTATTCCGTGTATACCTTACAGGTGGATTTAAAAAGCCACGTGAACTTACATGGGTAACTGGAGTAATTCTTTCAGTAATTACTGTATCATTTGGAGTAACTGGGTATTCACTTCCGTGGGACCAAGTTGGGTACTGGGCAGTAAAAATTGTAACTGGGGTTCCAGATGCAATTCCAGTAATTGGTGGATTCGTAGTTGAGCTTCTCCGTGGAAGCGTAGGAGTAGGACAACCAACTCTCACTCGTTTCTACAGTTTACACACATTTGTACTCCCGCTTCTTGCAGCAGTATTTATGCTTATGCACTTCCTTATGATTCGTAAGCAAGGAATTTCAGGACCTCTTTAATGGATTAAAAATCCGGTTTTAAGGGGTTTGGGGCTAAATTGATTAGCCCCAAAAGAAAAAATAAAATTGTAATCTTCACATAAACTCGTTATTATAAAGATAAATGTTCCATAAGGGTCAGTAACTCAGTGGTAGAGTATTCGGCTTTTAACCGATTAGCCGTGGGTTCGAATCCCACCTGACCCAATTTTTAAAAATGTATGATATACTAGCAATGAATTTTCATTGTTCATTTGTTTGTTTTTGACAAACCTAATTTCTCAATTTTTACCAATTATTCATTAAATTTACTATGTCTCACGCAGTAAAAATTTACGATACATGTATCGGGTGTACACAATGTGTACGTGCTTGTCCAACTGATGTTCTTGAAATGGTACCTTGGGATGGATGTAAAGCTGGGCAAATTGCTTCAGCACCACGAACAGAGGATTGTGTAGGATGTAAGCGTTGTGAAGCAGCCTGTCCAACAGATTTCTTAAGTGTACGTGTTTACCTTGGATCAGAAACAACACGTAGTATGGGACTCGCATACTAACTTAGAATTCACTGATTCACTTAAATCCTTTGTTCATAAGAAAAACTTATGAACAAAGGAAACAATGACTATAGAAAAGTAATCACTAAAAATTATTATTCTACATTTCCTAAATCAAAATATATAAATCGTTACCTTTTTATTGATTTAATACAAAATATTATTTCGAATAAAACACTTTTTTTTAGCTAAATTTTATGACAGCTCTTAAGACAGAACAGAACATTGGTCGTATTACACAAATTATTGGACCAGTTATTGACGCAGTTTTCCCACCAAACAAGATGCCAAACATCTACAACTCAGTTGTAATTGAAGGAAAAAACGAAGTAGGTGAACCAATTAAATGTGTAGCGGAAGTACAACAACTCCTTGGAGATAACGTTGTTCGTGCAGTATCAATGAGTGCTACTGACGGTTTAATGCGTGGAATGACTGTATTAGATACAGGAAACGCACTTGCCGTACCAGTAGGGAAAAATACTCTCGGACGTATTTTTAACGTACTCGGTGAACCAGTAGACGAACTCGGTGGGGTAGATATGGCTGAAGGGACTCTCCCAATTCACCGTCCAGCACCGGCATTCGTAGACCTTGATACAAACCTTGCAATTTTCGAAACTGGAATTAAAGTAGTAGACCTTCTTGCTCCTTACCGTCGTGGTGGGAAAATTGGTCTCTTTGGAGGTGCCGGTGTTGGAAAAACTGTGTTAATTATGGAATTAATTAACAACATTGCAAAAGCACACGGTGGTGTATCAGTATTCGCTGGTGTAGGTGAGCGTACTCGTGAAGGAAACGACCTTTACCAAGAAATGTGTGAGTCAAAAGTAATTGATACAGCAAACCTTAAAAATTCTAAGGTAGCACTTGTGTATGGGCAGATGAACGAACCACCAGGTGCACGTATGCGTGTAGGACTTACAGCTTTAACTATGGCTGAGTACTTCCGTGACGTAAACAACCAAGACGTACTCCTCTTCGTTGACAACATTTTCCGTTTTGTACAAGCAGGTTCAGAAGTATCAGCACTTTTAGGACGTATGCCTTCAGCAGTAGGTTACCAGCCTACACTTAGTACAGAAATGGGATCACTCCAAGAGCGTATTACATCAACAAAAACTGGTTCGATTACATCAATTCAAGCAGTATATGTACCAGCTGATGACCTTACTGACCCAGCACCAGCTACTACATTCGCTCACTTAGATGCAACGACTGTACTCTCACGTAACTTAGCAGCTAAAGGAATTTACCCAGCAGTAGACCCACTTGATTCAACTTCAACTATGCTTCAGCCATGGATTCTTGGAGATGATCACTATGATACTGCACAAGGTGTTAAGCAAACATTACAACGTTACAAAGAGCTCCAAGATATTATTGCAATTTTAGGACTCGACGAGCTTTCTGAGGAAGACCGTTTAACTGTAGCACGTGCTCGTAAAGTAGAGCGTTTCCTTTCACAACCATTCTTCGTAGCTGAAGTATTTACAGGTTCACCTGGTAAGTACGTAAGTCTTGCAGAATCAATCCAAGGGTTTAAAATGATTTTAGGCGGAGAATTAGATGATCTCCCTGAGCAGGCATTCTACCTTGTAGGAAATATTGATGAAGCAGTAGAAAAGGCTTCAAAGTTATAAATTGATTAAATCCAGTCAAACTGGATTCCCAATTAATTTATATACATTTGTAAGAGGAAAAAAACATGGAAGTTTGTATTGTAAAACCAGATCGAATCTTCTTTAAAGAAGACGCAGAAGAATTACTTCTTCCAACAAACACTGGATACATTGGAATTCTTGAAGAACACGCACCATTAGTGACAGGATTAGATAATGGAGTCCTTGCCATTCGCCAAGGAACTACATGGCGTTTCCTTGCACTTTTAGGTGGTTTCGGGGTAATTAAAGAAGGACGTGTAAACATTCTTTGTCGTGATATTGAAGAAGCATCGGAAATTAACTTAGAAGAAGCGGAAACATTAGCAGCAACAGCTAAAGACGGTATGACTAAATCAGACTCTAAAAAAGGTTATATTGAAAACCAATTAAAGTTTGATCGTGAAACAGCACGTATTGCAGCTGCAAAAATGTGGAAAAACTCAGCAGGTGGTGCACCTGTATTTGGAAGCTAATTCTTAAATTATGTTTGATAAATGAATAGGATTCTTGTCCTATGACTTAAGCAAGCTAGTAGGGGGTAATCCTACCCCCTACTTCAAAATACCCCTAATCTGGGCATGGATGATTCTTGTAAAGAACTACATAGAAGCTGTTTCAGTTGTGGCAACTAAATCTACTAAACCATACTCACGAGCGTCACGCGCAGATAAATATTTATCGCGGTCTAAATCATTAGCAATGGTTGATAATGACTGACCCGTTAAATCAACATATAATCGACCAATTAATCTGCGAAGACGAACAATTTCTTCTTTTTCAAGAACAACTTCAGATGCTTGTCCTTCCATTCCACCTTGTGGTTGGTGAATCATGACACGACAATGCGGTAATGCAATACGACTTCCACGCTCACCACCAGCTAAAATAAATGAAGCCATAGAAGCGGCAAAGCCAATCCCAATAGTAGTAACAGAAGCTTGAACATAATTCATAATATCAAAAACAGAAAGACCTGCAGTTACAGAACCCCCAGGTGAATTAATATATAAAAATAATGAACGGCTAGCATCCTCAGCACTTAAGTAAAGCATAATCCCGTTTAATTGATTAGCTAACTCATCATCAAGACCGGACCCTAAAAATAGAACACGTTCACGGTATAAACGGTTGTACAAATCAACCCATTGTGGTGTAGCTTCCCCAGGTAAACGGTAAGCAACTTTTGGTACTCCAATTGGCATAAATTGAGAACTAGACTCCAATCCTTAAATAGTAAATATAAATTTGTGAATACTGTTTTAAACCTTGGTATCTAAACATGTATTATATGCCATATATTAACACAAAATACCATCTATAAGAACTAAATTTTAGTATATATGGACAAAATCAAAAATCTTATTATAATTAAAGTAATAAATATTATAGTGAGAACGTTCTTTATGGCAGTTCCAAAGCGACGACAGTCAAATGCACAATCAGGAATGCGCTCAGCAACCTGGAAACGTAAAGCTCTTGATGCAGCTCGAAATGCACTTTCATTAGGAAAGTCATTAACAACTCGCAAATCAAAAGGTTTTTATTACCCACCCGCTCCAGTCTCAGAAAACTGGGACGATGAGGCAAAAGGATTTGGTCCAAATCTTGATGCTGCAGAATAATCTTGTCATTGAATAGAGTCCAGTTAGATAAAATCCGAGACAACTTCAAGGAAATTTTGAAAGTTGGATCTCTATTCAATCCAAGTGAAAAAATAAATAAATGATCTTATAGACTCCATTTCTATAAAATGGTAAAGTAGTAAGAAAGCAAAAGTGAGATTACGTTCAATCAAAAAGCTTTTATGATGAAAAAGTAACCTTACTTACAGGTAATTTTAAATAAAGATAAACTATGGAAAATTCAATTAGTTTAGGCTTACTCCATGGGCTTGTATATGGTATTGTGCCAGTTGCCCCATGGTTTGTGGCCCTTAAACGATACCTCTTAGAAGGTAAAGAACGAGGACAACTTGCGGTAGCAGGAACAATTGCAGGTCAAGTAAGTCTTTTAGCATTAACATTTTTTGGGTGGAGTCAGGTCCTCTGGATTTGGTACTATTTTGAACCTGCTTTAATTCTTCTTGGAACAATGGCGGTTGGTCGTTGTGCACTTGATTGTTGGGTAGAACAAACATCAAGTTTACAAACTGAACCAGTTCCCTTAGCAAACAAAAAAGAAGGTTTTTATTATTTCCTTGTAAACTTTGGGTTAATGTTTTGTAACCCCTCACATTTAGAAGGGAGTCAAACACTTATTAGTTCAATCCCTGGCAATCGATATTTCTATTTAATTGCATTTACGGTGACTTATACTGCAATTATTTTTGCATTTTGGTCAATTCTTGGGCATCGAATCTTTGGTAAAGCTTATGCAGGCTTAGGGCCACAACAAACGTTAAACCGTTATCGTATTCGTCGAGTTGCGGTGGGTATGGTTGCTGCTTTATTTCTGCAATTTGCAAATTGTACCCCCGAAGCATTAGTAATTTATCATTTTGATAGTCTTTTCACTTATACGCCCTTTGAGCAATTTAAACACCATAAAACTCGTGGATATATTTGGGAGCCTGTAAATAACGGAAATATTGAATATTCGCGTCAAAGTACACGTAGTACGAACAAAGAAGGTATTCTAATGGATCAAGAAGAGAAAGCTGATATTACACATAAATCCATGTGGAATAACCAAATTCGTTATGACGAATGTAATCAAACCCGTGAACGTGAATTAGACAATGACGAGTGGAATGAAGAAGCATCCTTCCATGAATTTGGTGGGATTAACCAAGCTACTTTGCACGCTCGTTTAGTGCCGTTTAATTTATATATGGTTCCACAATGGGAGCGCCAAGAAAATAAAGATTTTTTATTAACATTGCGTAAAATTCGTGATGAGATGGATGAGAAATTACTTTCAAGTGGGAATCCATACGCTCAAGATGCATCACTCCCGTTTTCAGACCAGTGGGATGTTGAATTAGATTATATTATTAATCCATCTGCGTTAGAAGAAAAAGCAGAATCAAAAGCAGCATACCAAGAAATGCAAAAGTTTATCCGTTCAACAAAATGGACTTCTAACCATTTACACCTTGGGAATGGTTTTGATACAGAAGCATCATATGCTAAACTTCATAAACTTCCTGCTGAAGTTCGTTTACCTTGGCATTATCCGGCTGTGACGCCTTTAGAGCCAAGAGCTCTCCCGACATCCAGTCGACAAACACCTGAAGAACTCGAATATTTGAACAAACAAATCCAGGCAAATGCTTCGTTTTTAGCAAATGAGCCGGACCGTATTCAGCCAGATATTTATCGTCGTCTTTCAGAATACCGTTTGTCACGTAAAACAACTCCACGTGCATTTGATGCAGAACGTGAAGCCCGACTTGAAGCTGAAAGTCAATTCCGTAAAAACACATATTCAATTCCGGAGGAAATGCGAACGAAATAAGTTTTTTTTGATTGCTTTTTTCCGCTATACTAAGAGATAGCGGGATAGAGCAGTCTGGTAGCTTGTAAGGCTCATAATCTTAAGGTCACAGGTTCAAATCCTGTTCCCGCCATGAAAAAGTAAAGAGTGGTTGCAAAAGGATATTCTTATTCTTTTGAGGAAAGTCCGAACTCTCAAGAAATGAAAAACAACTCAAGAATATTGAGTGCAACATATGTGAGGAAAGTGCCACAGAAATTAGACTTTTCTATTTTTTATAGATCAAAGGTGCAATGAAAGAATAATTTTGGAAGAAGTATTCTCGGTAGACCCTTGTTGAGAGCAAAAGTTAAGGTTTGAATTTCATTTCTTTAAACCCTTATCTTGCTAGAAAATTTCAGTTATGAGATTTCCAGATAAATAACCACGAAAACAGAATTCGGCTTATTCTTTATTTTTTCAAGAATTCTCTAGACAAAATAGAGCGTTCTAATTATTATATTAATAAGCGGGTGTAACTCAATGGTAGAGTGTCATCCTTCCAAGTTGAACGTTGCGTGTTCGAATCACGTCACCCGCTCTATAATTTTTTCTCTATAAAATATAGACATTCATCACTATCTTTGATATTGTAATGTGTAAGTGTCTGGCGGGCGTAGCCAAGTGGTAAGGCAAAGGACTGTGACTCCTTCACTCGCGGGTTCGATCCCCGTCGTTCGCCCAGAATACATAAATTGTAATTTTTATAGGTTATGAAAGTTCGTGCATCAGTAAAGAAAATGTGCCCTAAGTGTCGTGTAATCCGTCGCCATGGGAAAGTAATGGTAATTTGTACTAATCCTAAGCATAAACAGCGCCAAGGATAATGTTTACTCGTCAGCGGTTAGTGAATATTGTATATGGTCGTCACAACGACCCTTGGACCCTGACTTCAGGTTAGGGCCCTTAAAGGAACAGTTGATAAAATCAAATAAATAATATTGCAATCTTCCTGGAGTTTGGCGTATTATGTTTGCAGAAGGGTCTATAGCTCAGTTGGTAGAGCGCCTCGTTTACACCGAGGATGTCGGCGGTTCGAGTCCGTCTAGGCCCAATTTAGTTCTTGTTCTTTTTTGTGTATGCAAGAGAATATGCTATAATCATCATTAGAAAGTCAATGAAATTAATATTATGTAAAGAGGTAGCTTATGGGATTACCGTGGTACCGTGTACACACTGTTGTTTTAAATGACCCAGGTCGTTTAATTGCAGTACACCTTATGCACACAGCATTAGTATCTGGTTGGGCAGGTTCAATGGCATTATATGAATTAGCAGTATTTGATCCTTCCGATCCAGTACTTAACCCAATGTGGCGTCAAGGAATGTTTGTTCTTCCGTTCATGACACGTCTTGGAGTAACAAACTCTTGGGGTGGTTGGACAATTAGTGGTGAAAGTACATCTAACCCAGGACTTTGGTCTTATGAAGGTGTAGCAGCTTCACACATTATTCTTTCAGGACTTCTTTTCCTTGCTGCAATTTGGCACTGGGTATTTTGGGACCTTGAACTTTTCCGTGACCCACGAACGCAACAACCAGCATTAGACCTTCCAAAAATTTTTGGAATTCACCTTTTCCTTTCAGGACTTCTTTGTTTTGGATTCGGAGCATTCCACGTAACTGGACTTTTTGGTCCTGGAATTTGGGTATCTGACCCTTACGGACTTACAGGGGCTGTAGAGCCAGTTGCACCAGCATGGGGAGCTGAAGGTTTTGATCCTTACAACCCAGGTGGTATTGCTGCTCACCACATTGCTGCAGGTATCGTAGGTATTCTTGCAGGTCTTTTCCACTTAAGTGTACGTCCACCACAGCGTCTTTATAAGGCGTTACGTATGGGGAACGTTGAAACAGTTCTTTCAAGTTCAATTGCAGCTGTATTCTGGGCTGCATTTGTTGTTGGTGGAACAATGTGGTATGGATGTGCTGCAACTCCAATTGAACTCTTTGGACCAACTCGTTACCAATGGGATCAAGGTTTCTTCCAGCAAGAAATTGAGAAGCGTGTACAAACTAGCGTAGCTGGTGGTGCTTCACTTTCTGATGCTTGGGCAACTATTCCTGAAAAGCTTGCATTCTATGATTACATTGGAAATAACCCAGCGAAAGGTGGTCTTTTCCGTTCAGGTCCAATGGATAATGGTGATGGTATTGCTGCAGGTTGGTTAGGACATGCAACATTTACAGATAAAAATGGTCGTGAACTTTTTGTTCGTCGTATGCCAACTTTCTTTGAGACATTCCCAGTAATTCTTATTGATGGTGATGGTGTTGTACGTGCTGACGTACCATTCCGTCGTGCTGAGTCTAAATACTCAATTGAACAAGTAGGGGTAAATGTAACTTTCTACGGTGGAGAACTTGATGGATTAACTTTTACAGATCCAGCAACTGTAAAGAAATATGCGCGTCGTGCACAACTTGGAGAAGTTTTTGAGTTTGACCGTGCAACTCTTCAGTCTGATGGAGTTTTCCGTAGTAGTCCACGTGCATGGTTCACTTTTGCGCACGTAAGTTTCGCTCTTCTTTTCTTCTTCGGGCACATTTGGCACGGAGCACGTACTATTTTCCGTGATGTATTTGCTGGTATTGATCCAGATTTAGATGAGCAAGTAGAGTTCGGTGCATTCCAAAAACTTGGTGATGTAACAACTCGTCGTCAAGCTGTTTAATTACTAGGAGTAATATATTATGGAAGCTATTGTTTACACGTTTTTACTTGTAGGGACTCTTGGAATTATTTTCTTCGCAATCTTTTTCCGTGAGCCGCCTCGTATTGCAAAATAAAAGTTATTAATGGCTTTTAGTTAATTAATAATATTTTTATGGGGGTCCATTCGTACCCCCATAAAAAACTTTTATGAAAAATATCAAAAATTAGTCTTTCTTGACTTGTATAGAATGGTCTTCATCTTGTAGAATATGCATAGTAGAAAATTGCGTTATAAATTTTGATTTATAATGAAATAATTATTAACAATTAGGTAAATAGTATGACTATTGCACTTGGAAAAGTTGACGAAAAGCGTGGTTGGTTTGACAACGTAGACGACTGGCTTAAGCGTGACCGTTTCGTATTCGTAGGATGGTCTGGTATTTTATTATTCCCATGCGCATACTTTGCACTTGGTGGGTGGCTTACTGGAACAACATTCGTATCATCATGGTACACACACGGACTCGCAAGTTCATATCTTGAAGGATGTAACTTCCTTACATCTGCTGTATCAACACCATCTAACAGTATGGCACACTCACTTCTTCTCCTTTGGGGACCAGAAGCACAAGGAGATTTTACTCGTTGGTGCCAACTTGGTGGTTTATGGACATTTGTAGCTCTTCACGGAGCATTTGGATTAATTGGTTTCATGCTTCGTCAGTTTGAAATTGCACGTGCAGTACAGATTCGTCCGTACAACGCAATTGCATTCTCTGCACCGATTGCTGTATTCGTATCAGTTTTCCTTATTTACCCTCTTGGACAATCAGGATGGTTCTTTGCACCTTCATTTGGTGTAGCTGGAATTTTCCGTTTCATCCTTTTCTTCCAAGGTTTCCACAACTGGACACTTAACCCATTCCACATGATGGGTGTAGCTGGTGTACTTGGAGCTGCACTTCTTTGTGCAATTCACGGTGCGACTGTAGAGAACACTCTTTTCGAAGATGGTGATGGTTCAAACACATTCCGTGCGTTTAACCCTACTCAAGCTGAAGAGACTTACTCAATGGTTACAGCGAACCGTTTCTGGTCACAAATTTTTGGAGTAGCTTTCTCTAACAAGCGTTGGCTTCACTTCTTTATGCTTTTTGTACCGGTAACTGGATTATGGATGTCTGCACTTGGTGTAGTTGGTTTAGCACTTAACCTTCGTGCATACGATTTCGTATCACAGGAAATCCGTGCTGCAGAAGATCCTGAGTTTGAAACATTCTACACAAAGAACATTCTTCTTAACGAAGGAATCCGTGCATGGATGTCAGCTCAAGATCAGCCTCATGAAAACCTTGTATTCCCTGAGGAGGTACTTCCACGTGGAAACGCTCTTTAATTCAACTCTTGTTGTAGGTGGTCGAGACCAAGAATCTACTGGGTTCGCTTGGTGGGCTGGTAATGCTCGACTTATTAACCTTTCTGGTAAACTTTTAGGTGCACACGTTGCACACGCAGGTCTTATTGTATTCTGGGCTGGGGCTATGAACCTTTTTGAGGTTGCTCACTTTGTGCCTGAAAAGCCAATGTACGAGCAAGGATTAATCCTTCTCCCACACTTAGCAACTCTTGGTTATGGTGTTGGACCTGGAGGTGAAGTTCTTGATACATTCCCGTACTTCGTATCTGGTGTTCTTCACCTTATTTCTTCTGCTGTTTTAGGTTTTGGTGGTGTTTACCACTCAATTATTGGACCTGAAACTCTTGAAGAATCATACCCATTCTTCGGATACCTCTGGAAGGATAAGAACAAAATGACAACTATTTTAGGAATTCACCTTACACTTCTTGGAATTGGTTGTTGGCTTCTTGTTTGGAAAGCTATGTATTTTGGTGGAGTTTATGACACGTGGGCACCAGGTGGTGGTGACGTGCGTGTAATTAGCTACCCAACTTACGACCCATCAGTTATTTTTGGATACTTACTTAAATCACCGTTCGGTGGTGACGGTTGGATTATGTCTGTAGATAACATGGAAGACGTAATTGGTGGGCACATTTGGATTGGAACTACTTTAATTATTGGTGGGTTCTGGCACATTTTCACTAAGCCATTTGCATGGGCACGTCGTGCTTTTGTATGGTCTGGTGAGGCTTACCTTTCATACAGTCTTGCAGCGGTTTCAACTATGGCGTTTATTGCTGCTGTATTTGTATGGTTTAACAACACTGTTTACCCTTCTGAGTTCTTTGGACCAACTGGACCAGAGGCATCGCAAGCACAAGCGTTTACTTTCCTTGTTCGTGACCAACGTTTAGGAGCAAACATTGCTTCTGCACAGGGACCAACTGGATTAGGTAAGTACCTTATGCGTTCACCAACTGGAGAAATTATTTTTGGTGGTGAAACAATGCGTTTCTGGGATATGCGTGCTCCATGGGTAGAGCCACTTCGTGGACCAAATGGACTTGATTTATCAAAGCTTAAGAACGACATTCAGCCTTGGCAAGAGCGTCGTTCTGCTGAGTACATGACTCACGCTCCTTTAGGATCACTTAACTCTGTAGGTGGTGTAGCGACTGAAATTAACTCAACTAACTTTGTAAACCCACGTAGTTGGCTTGCAACATCACACTATGTTTTAGGTTTCTTCTTCTTTGTAGGACACCTTTGGCACGCTGGACGTGCTCGTGCTGCTGCTGCTGGTTTCGAGAAAGGAATTGATCGTGACACAGAGCCGGTACTTTCAATGCGTCCACTTGACTAATTTATTTTTAATTTAGTTTTGAGTTGATTCATAAATTGAGGTTCCCGTTAGTTTAAAAATTAACGGGGCTTCAAGAAAATAAACAAATAAATATTATTATACATCTTTGATATCTTTTGCTAATATGTCTGTAAGGACGTGTAGCTTAGTTGGATAGAGTATCTGGCTACGAACTAGAAGGTCGGGGGTTCGAATCCCTCCTCGTCCGATTTTATTTTTATTCTTTCTGAGCTTACGAAGGACTAGTGAATGTTGGTCCTGTGTTGTTGGCCAGGCTGTGGTGTATGTGCTGTAGCCTGGCCTTTTTGTGTTGTGTGTCTGGAAAGAGGCAGACCTGGTGTGG
>Ga0222719_10004280_pt1 | contig 12539 bp, 10 predicted proteins | sample C33_34DmetaG_FD_165039 | JGI IMG/M metagenome (GOLD analysis project Ga0222719, IMG submission 165039) | Estuarine water microbial communities from San Francisco Bay, California, United States - C33_34D | ecosystem: Environmental > Aquatic > Marine > Unclassified | place: USA: California...
TAGATCAGACTATGTAGTAGATAGCCTATTTCATACGATTGACAAGAAATTTATGAAAATTGCTGAGGCATATGCCCAAGGATTCAACAAATTTGCTGAATTAAATCCTGATCAAGTACTTGTCAAAAAACTATTCCCTATTACAACAAAAAAAATGTTAAAATATTCTTTTTTACAACTTTTTGTTTCTAGTGAAGGTGATAAAGCAATAAGATCAATATTTGAAAATAACACACGTAATATTTCTTTTCTAAATGAAAATAAACTTGGTTCAAATTTATTTGCATTTAGCACCAAAATAACCAAGAACGGTGAAACTTATCTTGGAATAAATACCCATCAACCATTAGACGGTCCAACTTCATGGTACGAAGCTCATTTGGTCAGTGAAGAGGGAACAAATATTATTGGAGCGACGTTTGCTGGAGCACCATGCATTTTGACAGGTACAAATGAAAATTTAGGATGGACGCACACTGTTAACTATCCTGACAAAACTGATATTTTTCAATTAGAAATGGTTGATAAAATAAACTACAAATTTGATGATCAAATTTTAAAATTAAAAACATTTAAAGCTAAGGCATACATTAAGATTTTAGGAATTCCTATTAAAGTAAAAAGAAAATACTACGAAAGTGTTTATGGACCAACTCTAAAAAATAAAAATGGCTTTTACTCCGTTAGAACAGCTTCTTTATTTCACGTTAGAGGATTAGAACAATGGTGGAAAATGAACAAAGCAAAAGATTTTAATGAATTTTACAATATTCTTAAAATGAATCAAATTCCTGGTTATAATATTGGTTATGCTGACAAAAACGATACAATTTTTTACATTTCAAATGGAATAATCCCAAAAAGAAATAATTCATATAATTGGAAAAATATTGTTCCTGGAAATACAAAAAAAACTCTTTGGAATGAGTATTATACAACAGAAGAACTCCCTCAAGTGATTAGTCCTAAATCTGGATACGTATACAATGCTAATCACAGTCCATTTAAGTCCACTTCTTTATCAGAAAATCCTATTTCAAAAAATTATCCTATAAATATGGGTTATGAACAATATGACAATAATAGAAGTACTAGAATATTTGAATTAATAAATAATCACGAAAGTATTGATTACGATAAATTCAAAGCAATTAAATATGATAATTCGTTTCCAAATCCGTTTAACTACAGCTTTATGGATGTGAATAATCTTTTTAAAATGAATCCAAATGATTATCCATACATAAAACAGTTATTAATTGAAATACAAAAATGGGACAGAAAGACAAATATTGAATCTGTTGGAGCAGGTACATATTCAATGTTTTACTATAATTTGGTAAAATTTTATAGAAAAAGCTACATCAACAAAAAATTTGGGGAAGATGTTATAGCTCAAGTTCTTCAAGAAACAAAACAACAAATGTTAAAATATTTCAAAACAACTAAAGTTAAACTTGGAGATTTCCAAAAACTTGTAAGAGGAGAAAAAGAAATACCAATTTGGGGAATGCCTGATGTAATAATAGCTATGAATGCATCTAATTACAAAGATGGTAAAGTAAAAGTTACTCATGGTGAATCTTATATTCAATTTGCAAAGTTTTCAGAAAAGGGAACTGAAATTGAGTCTGTAATCTCATATGGAAGTAGTGATCATATTAACTCAGAACATTACAATGATCAAATGGAGATGTATGCAAAATTTCAAACTAAAAAAATGTCATTTGATAAAAATGAAGTTTATAAAAATTCAAAGAAAATTTATCATCCAAAATAAAAATTCTCTTATTTTTAGAATATGAAATTTAAATATCTATTTCTATTACTAATCTTAACATTTATGTCTAGTTGCAATAACACACAAGAAAACAATTCTAAAGAAATTAAAGGAAAGATTGTTCACAGCGTCTATTTTTGGTTAAATGACCCTCAAAATCAGGAGGATGTAAAAACATTTGAAACAGCGATTAAAAAACTAATGAAAAATACCCAGTTTGCTAATCAGATGCATTTAGGAAAACCTGCAGCCACTGAGAAAAGAGAAGTTATTGATAATTCTTATAACTATTGCCTAATATTTACTTTTGACACATATAAAGATCAAAGAATTTATCAGGACGAGCCAGCCCATTTAATTTTTATTGGAGAAGCCAAACATTTGTGGAAAAAAGTATTGGTATTTGATTCACTACAAGAACCTATTTAGTGGTCTTTACAGCCTCTGAATATGTTTTTTCATATAAGGGTACTATTTTGTTAATATCATAATCTCTAGCCTTATTAAAAGCATTTTCTTTAAATAGTTCAAGAGTCTTCTTATCATTTAATATTGACATACCCTTGTTAGTCATAGAATTTATATCATTAAAATCACAAACATAACCTGTTTTACCATCAATGTTTATCTCCGCTAAACCACCTGCATTTGATGAAATCACAGCCACCTTTGATGCCATTGCCTCCAAAGCAGCTAATCCAAAGCTTTCAGTTGAAGATGGTAATAAAAAAAGATCTGAGTGACAAAGGTTTTTTTCAACTTGGTTGGTATTTCCTAAAAATTCTACAAGATTTGAAATACCTAAATCATTGCACATTTTTTCAGCTTTTATTTTTTCAGGTCCCTCTCCTATCATTAGAAGCTTACAATCAATTTCTTTTTGAATATTGTAAAATACTTTAATAACATTAAAAATATTTTTTACTGGTCTAAAATTACTTACGTGTGAAATAATAAACTTTTTAGAGGGGATTGGATTTTCTACAACACATAAATCTTGTTGAATTATATATTTATTTATATCAATAAAATTAGGTATAACTTTTATTTCTTTTTTTATTTCAAATTGATTTAATGTATCTTCTTTTAAACTTTTTGAAACACAAGTAACAATATCAGATTTATTAATACTAAAAGTCACTGCAGTTTTATAAGAAGGATGATTACCTACAAGAGTAATATCAGTTCCATGAAGAGTGGTTACAATTGGTATATTAATTGATTGTTCCTTTAACATTTTCTTTGCCATATATGCAGCATAGGCGTGAGGAATCGCATAATGTACATGCAAAACATCAATTGAATATTGTTTTACTACACCAACTAATTTTGTTGATAAAGCCAATTCATAGGGAACAAAGCTAAATAGCGGATAATCAGGAACGTTCACCTTATGGAAATAAAGATTTTCATTTACATCTGATAATCTAACTGGTTTTTTATAGGCTATAAAATGAACCTCATGGCCATGATCAACTAAAGACATTCCAAGTTCAGTAGCCATAACTCCACTACCACCAAAAGTAGGATAACATACAATCGCTATTTTCATCTAAATCATTTTAAAGAATTATAAATAATCCTTTGTATTTCTGTTCTAATGTTATTTTTAGAAAGTTTATTGTTATTCATTGAAGGATAAGTTCTATTTGATAAAAACACATAAACAATTTGATTATCAGGATCCGCCCAAGCATATGTACCAGTAAAGCCAGAATGTCCGAAACTTGACATTGGAACACAACCACAGGTAGGAGAACTATCATCAATTTGAGGTTTATCAAAACCTAATCCTCTTCTATTTCCTTTCTTACAATAATAACATTGGTTAAAGTAATCAATTGTAGATTTAGAAAAAAATATTTTTGAACCATAATTACCGCTTTGTATAAACATTTGCATAATTTTAGAAATGTCGTTTGAATTTGAAAAAAGACCTGCGTGCCCCCCTATTCCACCTTGCATTGCGGCTCCCATATCATGAACATATCCTTTCAGGGTATCTTGTCTAAAATAGTTATCAACTTCAGAGGGAACTAATCTAGCTTCAGAAAAAAAATTTAGTGGTAAATAGGTAGTGTTATTTGCTCCAATATTACTTAATAATTTTTCTTTTAATAATTGATCAAGAGTTCGGTTATACTTGTTTTCTAAAAAAGATTTAAAAAAATAGTAAGGCAAATCGCTGTATAAATAAGATTTTTCATTTGAAAGCTCACTATTAATAATTCTTTTTTGGATAGTATCTAAAAAAGAATTTTTTAAAAAAAGATTTCTATTTACAACAATGGAAAATTTATTGTTTTTTTTTTACTGTAAAAATCTGAGAGAGGAAATTTAGAGATACTATCTATGGTTTCTTTATAAAATGGGATCCATGGATATAACCCTGATTGATGAGAAAGCATTTCATTGACTAGTAAATCTGATTTGTTTTGTAATTCAGTTTGTGATATAATACTAGAAAGTGTAGATTTTTTATTCAAAACTCCATTTTCATATTCAACCATTAAAAGAGGAACAGTTGATAATATTTTTGTTAATGAAGCAATATCGTAAAGATCGTTCCATTTCACGGGATCATCTTTTTTATAAGTTTTATATCCGTAAGATTTATTAAAAATAACTTTACCATCCTTAGCAACTAAAACTTGAGCACCAGGTGTCATTTTATTATGAATTGCATAGTTTACAACTGAGTCAATTTTATTTAATTCAATAAGATTAAAATCATTAGCTGATGGAAGTCCATAACTCAGTCTATTTAACTTCTTTGTCTTTATTGATTTATTAAGTGGAAAAGATTTATTGACTGAAACTGGTAATTTTCCTAGAGCAGGAATAGCACCAAAGATTACTTGGGCAGATTTGTTTTGAGCAGTTTCATTATTTTGATATGATACTAAAACAGATGATACATCTTTTGTATCAATATCCATCAATGCATAAGGTTTAGTAAACACGTTTAAAACAACCTTTTTATTTTGACTAACAAGACTGATTAACTCTTTTTCTTCTTGGTTAAATTTGTATGGCTGAAATGGATCTTTATTAGACTTATGAAATCCTATTATCACATAGTCATAAGGATTCAAATAATTCAATAAAGTTCTTTTAGAGTCATATGTAATATTATCAACTTTGGTATATAAATTTAAAGTTTTATAAAACTCGTCATGGTTAGCATCTCCAATTTTGATGTATGCAATTTTTGATGATAAATTTTTTATTGGTAAAATATCATCCTCATTTTTGATTAAAGTAATGGACTTTTCCGTTATTTCTTCAAATAAAGCTCTATCCTCATCTTGATTCATCTCAGCTACAATATTATTAAGATTGATTTTTTCAAGTTTATGTAAACCTGCCTTATATTTTGCCATCAAAATTTTTTTAACTGAATATTCAAGTCTTTTTTCTGTTATTATGCCTGAATTGAGCGCAGATTTAATGTTTCTAGTACTTTCGTCTAAGTCATTGGGCATTAACAAAATATCGTTTCCAGCAAGTAAAGCATTAACATCTGCAGATTGATCTTTATTAAAATCTACTACACCTTTCATATCCATAGCATCTGTAATCACTAGTCCCTTAAACTTCATCCTCTTTTTCAATAATTTTGTAATAATATTTTTTGATAAAGTAGATGGTTTTTTTGGTTCTTTTTCTAAAGATGGAATTTCCATGTGAGCCACCATTACAGCAGAGAGATTATTTTTAATTAACTCTCTGTAAGGGAAGAGCTCAACATCATTAATTCTTTTTGCTGAAAAAGTTATTGTTGGTAAAGTTTTGTGAGAATCCTTAGATGTATCTCCATGTCCAGGGAAGTGCTTTGCTGAACCCATAATGCCTTCAGATTGCATTCCTTTTAAATAAGACAAAGATTTATTAGTTACATCATATTTATCCTCTCCAAATGATCTACTACCTATGATTGGATTGTTCGGATTGGTATTAATATCTGTAACTGGGGAAAAATTTATATGAACTCCCAACCTTTTGGCATGAATTCCAATTCTTTTTCCCATTTGGTAAATTAAATTATCATCATTCAAAGCTCCTAAGGTCATATTATAAGGAAATGAAAATGCATCATCTAATCTCATACCTATTCCCCATTCTGCATCCATTCCAATAAGAAGGGGGACTTCAGAAATTGATTGAAACCTGTTTGTATATTTAGCTTGATCCTCTATTTTACCTAATGAAAAAATCAAACCTCCAAGATGGTTTTTTTCAATAAGCGAGGCAATTTCATTCATTCTCACTTCCCCTTCTTTGGTAGCCACCCAAATCGTAAATAATTGTCCAATTTTTTGATCTGAAGAAAGTGAATTATATATACTGTCAACCCAAAATTGTTGTTTTAAATGATCTTTAGTTTTTAAAGGATTTTGAGAGTAAATATTATTAAATACAATTAAAAAAAAGAATAAGGTTATATTAATTAGTGATCTCATGTTATAATTTCATCGGAAAATTAAAAAATTTGAATAGCAATTCAAGATATTTTTAGATAAACGTAATAATATAGGCTATAAAAAGAATCTAGAGTGCCAACTTTTATAAGCTGGAATTTCCCAATTTGTATTAAAATCAAGAACGTCTGTTACCAAATTATTAAAGACTATAGTGTTTTTAGAAACAGAATTACTTTTAACTAATTTTTTGAATTCTATCAATGATTTGTATGAAATAAATTCTCCTTGTTTAAAAGCTACATTCATCTTATCTAAAAGATCAACACTGTATTGTTGCTCTAAACCTTGAATAAAATGCACACAGGAATCAATAGAACAACCTGTAGCTTTATTAGATTTTTCATTTAAAGCTATAACAATAAACCTATTGTATCTTATAGTGAATGAACAAAACAAATCAGAGCCGTGAGCAGTCCAATTTTCAAGAAATTTTTTTAATTTATTTGATATTTCTGTTATTTCTTTCTCTGAGAACTTTCTATTTGACTGATATATCCAAACCCTAGATTCTTTTGGTATTTCATCAAAAGTTATTATCATGAGTTTGAAGCTTGATTGATTAACTCAGCAATATCAAGAACTTTAATATCTTCCTCTTTCTTTTTATTTTTAATTCCATCTGAGAGCATTGTATTACAGAAAGGGCATCCTGCAGCAATAATATCGGGCTTAGTTTCAAGAGCTTCCTCGGTTCTTTTAATATTAATTTCCATGTTTCCTTTTTCAGCATCCTTAAACATCTGTGCTCCGCCTGCACCACAACACAAACCTTTTTGTTTGCAACTTTTCATTTCTGAAAGTTCAACATCTAATTTTTCTAGAACTTTTCTGGGTGCTTCGTATATTTTGTTTGCTCTTCCTAAATAACATGGATCATGAAATGTAATTCGTTTCCCTTTAAAAGCACCACCTTGAACTGTCAATCTACCCTCTGATAGGAGTGATTTTATAAATTGTGTGTGATGCATAACATCATAATTACCTCCTAGTTCTGGATATTCATTTTTGAGGGTATTGAAACAATGTGGACAAGTAGTAACAATTTTTTTTATGTTATATCCATTTAAAACTTCAATATTGGTCAAAGCTTGCATTTGAAATAAAAACTCATTTCCAGCTCTTTTAGCTGGGTCTCCAGTACAGCCTTCTTCACTACCTAAAACTGCAAAAGAAACATTAGCTCTATTTAAAATATTTGCAAAAGATTTAGTAATTTTTTTTGCTCTATCATCAAAACTGCCTGCACAACCAACCCAAAAAAGAATTTCTGGTGTTATTCCTTTTGAAACTAAATCTGAAAATGTATTTATTTCAATTTTACTCATACTTAATTATGTTGTCCATCATCAAATACCTGAATGGTTACTTCTTTATCTACTAAATCAGTAAATTTTCCATTGTATCTTGTTGCTTTTACCAAATGATTATCAATCCAATGATAATTACCGCCTCTTGGTTTTCCCATCACCATTCCATGAAATTTAAAACCATGTTTATTCAACCAATCTTCTGTAACTTTTCTGTGGTCCTCAGTTCTGGATGTGAAAAAACATATAATATGACCTTCATCATACCATTTATTTAGTGTAACTAAAGCATCAGGATAAACATTTGCTGTAGCCATTCTTTCTGGTTCCTCATTTGGGATATCATCACAAATTGTTCCATCAATATCTATTAGGTAATTTTTTATTCCCTCAGGAAGAATCGGACTTATAAGCTCTCCATCTTCAATTTTTTCACTCAATAATTTATCAACTTCTTCTTGTTTCATTTATTTTATATTAATTATTTATAATTCATTTTTCCAATTTAGTTTATCCATTTGATTAAATGGCCATGGTGCCCCATTATTTTCAATATTACTCATCATATTATTTAATTCCATAGGAGCATCTGATTTTTCCATAACTAAGTATCTTCTCATATCCATAATTATAGAAAGGGGATCAATTCCAATAGGACAAGCTTCTACACATGCATTACAAGATGTACAAGCCCACAATTCTTCTTTAGAAATGTAGTCGTTCAATAATTCTTTACCGTCACTTTTATAATCTCCCTTATTTAGATCAATATTTCTTCCTACCTCCTCTAATCTATCCCTAGTATCCATCATGATTTTTCTTGGAGATAATTTTTTTCCAGTCAAGTTTGCAGGACATTCACTTGTACATCTACCACACTCTGTACAAGTGTAAGCATTTAAAAGTTGTATTTTATTGAGATCAAAGACGTCAGAAGCACCAAATTTAGCAATCTCCTGATTTGGAGAAGCAGCAAAGGGGTCTGCTGAAGGATCTAACATCATTTTCACTTCTTTTGTTACGGATTCTAAATTTGAAAATTTTCCTTTAGGGTTTAGATTAGCAAAATATGTATTTGGAAATGCTAAAATTATGTGTAAATGTTTTGAGTAGTATAAATAATTCAAAAAACATAAAATACCAATTATATGAAGCCACCAAGCAACTCTTTCAATAATAAAAACAATATTTGAAGAGATTCCATCAAATAATGGTAAAATAAATTGGCTTACAGGAAAAGAACCAGCTTTAATATAGTTGTAATCAGGTGCATTTTGTTGAATCCAAAGATCGGCTCCGTTCATTGTTAAAAACAAAAGCATTAAAATTATTTCTACATATAAAATAATATTACCATCATTTTTAGGCCAACCTTTCATTTCAGCACTTAAAAACCTTTTTATATTAATTACATTTCTTCTTAACCAAAAAATAATTACAGAAACAATAACTAGTAAAGCAAAGATTTCAAAGAAACCAATTAAAAAATTATAAAAGGAACCTAAAAAAGGAGCAAAAACCCTATGAGTTCCTAAAATACCATCTACTATGATTTCTAATAATTCGATGTTAATAACCAAGAATCCAACGTAAACAATGATATGAAGTAGTCCAACTATGGGTTTATCAATCATTTTTGATTGACCAAAAGCTACCCTTAACATTTGAGCAAATCTTATCTTTTGATTATCTGTTCTATCAATTTTAATTCCCAAATTTATATTTCTATAAATTTTTTTTACATTTTTTGAAAACAAAAAAATTGCGAAAAAAAACAAACAACAAAATAATATGTTAGGCAAAAAGGAAATCAAATTTTAATCGTTATTTTTTTCGTAAGGTTTATTTTTTTTTCCAAAGATTGAAAAATGAATATATCTTTTAGGATTAAGCCTTATATCTTCAAGAAGGAGGTCAATTGATTTAGAAGCATCATTTAAATTATTAAAGAGTGAATCGTTTGAAATTAGTTTTGAAATAGAACCATCTCCATTATTAATATTTTCTAAGACATTGGATAGATTTTCAGAGGATAATTTTAAATTCAATAATGTTTTTTCTAAATCACTTGAATTAATTGTATTGGATATTGAAGATAAATCTTCAGAGAGATCTTTAACATTATCTATAGTATTATTAATAGCAATCTTGTTGGTTTTTACTATTGATTTTATCATAACACTCGTTTCTTTTAGGTCAGAAATAGTTTCTGAAAAATCTGAAACACTTGTTCTTAAATTAGATCTTGTAGGATCATCAAAGACAGAGTTAATTTTTTCCAAAACATTATTAGCGCTTACAATCATCATCTCGATGTTTTCTTGTAATGGGGTTAATTTCTCATTAACAAGATCAGTAAGACCAGGGGCTACAGATGATTTTAATGTGTCTTTAGAAACAGCTACTCTACTGTTATCCATAGCTGGTATAATAGCAAGTGCTTTACCGCCTATTAGTCCAGTTTCATAAATTTGAGCTAAACTATTGACTGAAAATTTTATGTCATTTTCTACTCTAAATTTAACAAGCAATCTATTTTGTTTAAAAAAAGAAATATCAGTTATACTACCTACAGGAAAACCGTTAACGGTAACAGGAGTTCCATTTACAACACCTTCAACATCATCATAGACTGCATAAAAAGTTCTATCAGAAACAAATATATCATTAGATTTCAAATAACTGTATCCAAAAATAAATAATGCAATTCCTGTTATTACTAGCAATCCAGTCTTTATTTCATTTTTATTTTTCAAATTGTAATATTTATTTCAAAGTTATGAATTATTTTTTCAGTATTAATTTTTTAAAGAAGATAAATAATCATTTATTGAAATTTTATTATCATTTTTAAATGCAACAATTATAGCATCTTTATATCCATTATTTTTTGCTTTTAATAGAAATTTTTTGGCAATTGAGTAGTCTGTGGTCTTTTCGTAATAATACCTAAACAAACTTCCTGTTTTTGTAGTACTTAAAGATTTTAAGCCTTTAAAATTGTATGGTTTTAAAGGAATTCTTTTTTTACTTGACGCTATTTGAATTTTCAAATAATAATCATCTTCCTGTTTAAATGAAGAATCTTCATAAGAAAATGAATTTATTGGTCCAAGAGTTGAGTCATTACTAAATCTAGATTTGTATTTAATTATTCCTTTAGCAATTGAATATGACATCTCTCTTTGGCCTTTAGAAGAATTCAAATAAGCACCCTCTTTCTTGTTAGTTAAAAAACCTGTTTCAACTAAAACACTTGGCATATAAGTGTATTTTAATACAATAAAACCAGCCTGTTTAACTGTTCTGTTTTTTCTATTCAAATCACTAACAAATGCCCTTTGAATTAAATCTGCTATAACGATACTTTGATCTAAATAATCCTCTTGCATCAAAACTAAACTTATAACAGATTCTGGATTATTAGGATCAAATCCATCGTATTTCTGTTCATAATTTTCCTCCTTAAAAATAACAGAGTTTTCTTTTTTTGCAATTTCAAAATTACGTTGGTTTGCATGTAAACCAAGTACAAATGTACCTGCACCATACGCATTTGACGTGTGAGAATCACAGTGAATAGAAATGAATAAATCTGCCTTAGCTTTATTTGCTATCTCAGCTCGTCTGAATAAATTAACAAAAACATCTTTTTTTCTAGTATATATTACTTTGATATCTTTTTGTTTTTCCAATTCTTTACCAACTTGTAATGCGATGGATAAAGCAATATTTTTCTCTAAATATCCATTACCTGTATTCCCTGGGTCTTTACCACCGTGTCCTGCGTCCAATACCACAGTAAATTTACCATTGGAGTCTTGTGAAAAAAGAGATTGATTAACAAAGAAAACAAAAGAAATAAATAAAATTTTAAAAAGATATCTCACTATATTTTTAATATAAAATTATGACTCCAAAAATATATGTAATTTTACTACTTAAATATTCGGATCTGTCAGCAGTATATTCACATAATAATTTAAGATTTAAATTAATTTTTATTTTGATAGTATTTTTTACTTTTCAATATAATTATTCACAAGATATTAAGGAAAAAGATACTATATCATCAAATGATTCTTTAGGAAAAACTAATCTGTTACTAGGTAAAATAACTAGAAATGCGAAAGGATATATTAAAATTGATAAAAAGAAAGGCAAGCTATACTTATACGACAAAGCTGAACTATACTATCAAGATACTGAGTTAAAGTCTGGTTTAATAATTTTAGATTACAATAAAAATGAAGTGTCAGCAGGAAGAATTAAGGATTCTGCTGGAAATTTAATTCAACCCCCTTACTTTAAACAAGCTGGAAATGAAGTTAACCCTGATTCAATCAGATTTAATTTTGACACAAAAAAGGCTTTAATTTGGAACTCCAGATCGGAGCAAAGTGGAATGAATGTTTCAGCTTTAGCCACTAAAAAAGAAAACGATTCAGTATATTTTATTAAAGAAGCAAAAGTTACAACCTCAAAAAAAGAAGATCCTGATTATTATATAAGGATAAGAAAAGGAAAGTTTATTCCTAAAAATAAAATTATTGCAGGTTTAAGTAACATTTACATTGCTGATGTACCTACCCCAATTTTCCTTCCTTTTGGATATTTCCCTTTGACACAAAATAGGGCAACTGGATTTATATTCCCAAGCATTGGTCAAAATAATGACAGAGGATATTTTATTCAAAATGGCGGATATTATTTTGCTCCAAGTGATTTTTTTGATATAACTCTATTAGCTGATTACTATACCAACGGTAGCTATGGTTTTAGAGCCGAATCAAAATACAAAGTAAGATATAAATATACAGGCTCATTAAGCTTAAGGTTTGAAAATCTAATAAATGGAGAACGAGGTTTACCAGGATACTCCAAAAATAATATTTACAACATTAGATGGTCACATAGCCAAGATTCAAAATCTAACCCAAATAGTAGATTTTCTGCATCAGTAAACCT
>Ga0222719_10004281_pt1 | contig 12537 bp, 11 predicted proteins | sample C33_34DmetaG_FD_165039 | JGI IMG/M metagenome (GOLD analysis project Ga0222719, IMG submission 165039) | Estuarine water microbial communities from San Francisco Bay, California, United States - C33_34D | ecosystem: Environmental > Aquatic > Marine > Unclassified | place: USA: California...
CTTCGATTTCACTTAGCTCTTTCCAAAAATACTTAGCCAGCTTGGCTATTCTTTCATTGTCTTGATCCATTTCTTCTGCTGCTAACTTATATGCTTCACCCATTCCTACAATCTGGTGAGTTGGAAGTGTGCCTGATCTAAATCCTCTTTCATGTCCTCCGCCATGGATTAACGCTTCTAGCCTGACTCTTGGTTTTCTAGAAACATACAATGCTCCAACACCTTTGGGACCATAAGTCTTCCCAGCAGTTAGTGACATTAAATCGACATTCATTTCTTTGACATCAATTTTTAATTTTCCTGTGCTTTGTGCAGCATCGACATGAAAAATTATGCCTTTGGATCTAGCATATTCACCAATTGACTTAATATCATTCACAGACCCAAGCTCATTATTAATATGCATTATTGAAATCAGGATAGTTGTATCCTTCACGGCATTCTTTATTGACTCTAGGCTCACTATCCCATTTTCATCAGGATCCAAATATGTAACTTCAAACCCCTCTCTTTCAAGCTGTCGACATGGGTCAAGTACAGCTTTATGTTCAATTTTAGATGTGATTATGTGATTGCCTTTTGCTTTATAGAACCTAGCAGCTCCTTTAATGGCGAGATTATCAGATTCCGTTGCTCCAGAAGTCCAAACAATTTCTCTTGAATCTGCATTTATCAACGAAGCAACTTGGTGTCTTGCCTTTTCAATTCCCTCTTCAGCTTTCCAACCAAAAATATGTGATCTTGAAGCAGCATTGCCAAAGTGACCATCTGCAGTCAGATACTCCATCATTTTGTTGGCCACCCTAGGGTCTACCGGAGTTGTAGAGGCATAGTCAAAATAAATAGCTTTGTCGGTTTTATTCATGAAATATTAATTATAATCTAAAGTTGTATTCTCAAGGAAAATTTTAAATTTCCATGCCTAATTTATGGGCTACGATCTGATATGATTCAACAACATCACCAAGGTCTTTCCTGAATCTATCTTTATCAAGGCTCTCACCCGTGTCTTTATCCCAGATTCTGCAGCCGTCAGGAGTGAACTCATCTCCTAAAAGCAATCCTTCAGAAGATCTCCCATATTCAACTTTATAGTCAACCAGTATGAGGTTTGCTTCATCAAAAAGTCTGCATAAGACTTTATTGATTAAAAAAGTTTGTTTCTTCATGAAATCTATCTCTTCTTGTGTACCCCAACCAAAAGTAATGATGTGGTTGTCATTGATTAATGGATCTCCAAGCTCATCATCCTTCAGAAAAAACTCAAATAATGGATCATTGAATTTAATGCCTTCTTCAACTCCAAGTCTACGGCATAAAGATCCAGTAGCAATATTTCTCACAACACACTCTACCGGCAGCATTTCAAGCTTGGTAACGAGACTTTCATTTGAGCTTATTTCTTCAATAAAGTGTGTTTCAACACCATTTTGTTGCAGGTGCTTCATAATAAATCCATTAAATTTATTATTTATCTCTCCCTTGCCTTTTAGAGCTTCTGTTTTCTTTCCATCGAATGCTGAAGTATCATCGCGATATTCCATTAAAAGCAAACCATCATCATCAGTTAAATACAATGATTTTGCTTTTCCCTGAGAAACAAGATCTTTTTTTATCATGATAAATTCTCGTTAATTTTATCAACAAGCTCGTTAACACTTACTTGAGTATTCGACAATTTTTTAAATTCCAGCAATGTGTTCTCACCTGATTGAGTGAAGACTAGCTCATAGTCGACCTCTGATTCAGAATCATCGGATCCAAAGAAATTAAAGAAACCTGAGTTGCTCTCCTCTAGGTCAATTTGTATGTATCTAAGCTCTCTATTCCTATCAGAAACAGTATACTTTGTTCTTTCCAGTGCTCTTGAAATAGCAGACCATGCTCTTTCATAGCTTAATTTAAATTCAATACCAATTTCTTTTCTGATGTACACAATTCTAGCTTTCTTATTCAAATTCAAAGATTGAGCTGCTATGGAATTGCCCTGATAGCCAGGAAGGTTCTCGGAAAAATATTTAGCCATATCTTCATAAAATGAAATTTCTTTTACCTGATTAAGGTTGTCGTAAAGATAAATCTCAGAGCTATTATTCTTGATACCATGCTCAACTCTAACAACTAGCTCATTGTTGTCAGCAACTGATTGAGATCTAATAACTCCACTTTCTGGAACTTCCTCAATTAGGTTGTATTCATTGCGAAGAAAATCTTTAACGAGCGGCCATGCTTTTGACGGCAAAGCTTCGGCGTAAATCCAGTATATTTCTCCCAATCTGCGTATTTCAACCTGTTCAGATCCCTCTGATGAAAAAATCTTTTTTGGCCTTGGCACTTCACCCTCTTTGAGAAGACTTTCACCTCTCTCTGGGTAAGGGAAATCATTTGATGGCTCATACGATATATCATCAAGAACAATCAGATCGCCCCCTTCATTTACCAACCTTTCATTTTCATTGATTCTCTCAAGGTTGCAATTCGCATTTTCACACTCTAAAGTGGCAAAATTATTCGATGCACAAGATGCAAGAAATAAGAGAATAATTATTTTAAGCGATAACTTCATAAGCTAAATCAATTGTTTGTTTATACTCCTCAGATAATGGGTGAAGAGGTAATCTAAGATTATTCTTTACTAATCCTTTTTTTTCAAGCAGATATTTGCAGGGACTAGGGCTTGCTTCAATGAATAAGAGCTCAAAGATCTTTAGATATCTCTTAACTGTTTGATTTGCATTACTAAAATCTCCAGATAAACACATGTCACACAAATCCTTAATCTGCTTTGGCATTACATTTGCTGCAACCGATATAACGCCAACACCACCCAATTCCATAAATTGAACGAAAGTTGGATCATCTCCAGAAAGCAATAAAAAATCTGGATTTTTACTGAGTAAATTGCTTAATTCAGCAAACCTTTCATTTGTTGCTACAGCTTCCTTAAGCCCAACTATGTTCTCAATATCCATTAGTTGGTTAACTGTTGAGGGCAGCAAATCTACTCCAGTTCGCCCGGGAACATTGTATAAAAATATTTGCGCACCAGTCTTTGCTAATTCTTTATAGTGAAGAAAGAGACCTTTTTGCGATGGCCTGTTGTAATAAGGTGTAACAGCCAAACAATCATCAATGCCATTTTTAAGAGCGATGTCAATTAAACTTGTAGCATCTTTGGTAGATGAACTTCCCACTCCAGCCATTAAGGGTAGACTTGTTGCTTTTCTTGCAAATGAGAAAATTTGACCTCTTTCGATAGAAGATAAGGTTGCAGATTCTCCAGTGGTCCCAACTAAGACAATACCATCAGTTCCCTGTTCTTCATGGAATTGAATTAGTTTGTTAAAACTTTCGTAATCCACTGCTCCATCGTCATGCATTGGGGTAACGATAGCTACTAAACTTCCTTTCATTTTTTTATCTACTATAATCTTAGAGATGAATGATAAAGCAAAAGCACCTAACTTTTTAGGAAATATAGAAGAAAACGAGCAAATTAGCCTGGAAGATTTTCAAGGTAAGTATTTAGTTATATATTTCTACCCTAAAGATAAAACCTCTGGATGCACAGTTGAAAGTCAAAATTTCAGAGACCTTTTTAAAGACTTCCAAAAACTAAATTGCGATATTATTGGTGTATCAAGAGATTCGCTTAAATCTCACAAAAGCTTTATCGAGAAAGAATCTCTAAATTTTCCACTCATTTCTGATTCAGAAGAAGAAATGTGTAATGCATACGGCGTTATGAAAGAGAAGTCCATGTATGGCAGAAAGTATATGGGTATTGAAAGAAGCACGTTTCTGATTGGTCCAGATGGAAAGCTAATCAAAGAGTGGAGAAATGTTAAAGTGCCAGGCCATGCTCAGGAAGTTATTGAGCATCTTCAGTCCGTAATTTAAGAGTCAATAAATTTCCAGTTATCCATCAAGGATTTTATAAAACTTGCCAAAGGCACTGAAAAGAATACTCCCCAGATTCCAAACAAAGCGCCAAAAAAGAATAAAGACATTAAGGCTATAACTGCAGGCAGTTTTACTACTCCTGATAAAAGAAATGGCAGAAAAATATTACCGTCAACAAACTGAAGAACAGCAAAAGATGCCAAAATAACTATCACCCAAGGATCTAGACCAAATTGAGCTAAAGATACAACCAGAATAGGTATTGTCATAAATATTGGTCCAAAAAAGGGAATTAATTGGCTTAGTCCTAAAGTTATACCAATCAGCATTGGGCTATTTAAACCAAGCAAATAAAACATTAAACTTCCTGCAGCTGAAACGGCTAGCACTTCGATAAATTTACCTTTGAAATAATCTTGAAAGTAACCATTTGTTTCCGTCCATACTTTTGACAAAAACTTCTTTTTCTTAGGCACAAGTTTTGAAAAACCAGACGATAAAGTTTCTGTATCCCATAGCCAAAAAAATAGAAAGACTGGAACCATCATTGCTCCAATTAAGAGATTTGCAGTGTCTTGTACTCTAGAGAAGCCAAATGAAATAGTATCTGTTATGAAACCGGCAACATTTGAAAATAGACTCTGCGCACTGTCCAATGAATCAATTGGCACATTAATATTGCTAAGAAAATTATTGATTGGCTCAATAAGAAATTGAAAGCTTGGAATTTCCTGTAAATACCTCTGTGCTTCATTTATGAACATAGGAACAAAAATAAGAAAAAAACCAATCCCTACGAGCATCGAAACAAGAAATGTAACCACCACACTCAGACTTCTTGGAACCCCAATTTGTACTAAATATATAAGCAAAGGCCTAAATAAAAAAGCTAACACAATGCTCAGCAGTATTGGTGATGTAAGGTCACCAAGTATCCAGAGTATGCCAAGACCTGCTGCCACTACCGCAATCAAAAAAATAAGTTGCTGGTTTTTAAGCATAGAATTAATTTTCATTTTTTTATTGAATCTTTATATTAAATTCCTATCAAACAATTATAGTTAATACTAATGATTAAAAAAACAATTGCATCAATATCAATCTTGCTGTGTTTATACCAAGCTCATGCTCAAGATAACTCGGTCGAGCTTCCACTAATTGGCGATAGGCTAAGTGGTGCAGTGTCACAAACTGAAGAAGAAATTCTTGGAAGACAATTTCTCAGAGATTTAAAAAAGGAAACAAAGATTTTGTATGATCCCATTGTTCAAGAATGGACAGAGCTATTCATCTACAAAATAGGCGAATCCAGCAAAGTTAATAAAAAGGCATTTGAATTATTAATAATCGAAGATAATAATCTCAATGCATTCGCTGCTCCTGGTGGGATTATTGGAGTTAATGCAGGTCTCTACAAGTATTCTGATAACGAAGCTCAGTTTGCTTCTGTAATTGCACATGAACTTGCTCATCTAAGTCAAAGACATTTCGCAAGACAGGTTCTGGAAAATAGCGATAGAAGTAATGCAAACATGGCAACTCTGCTAGCTTCAATAGTTGTTGCAGTTGCAACCAGAAGCCCTGCTGCTGTAATTGGAGGGCAAGGAATTATTGCAACTCAGAGCTTAAGATATTCAAGGCTTTACGAAACCGAAGCAGATAGAGAAGGTTTCGTAACGCTAGATAAGGCTGGCTATAGAACACAAGAAATGTCAGAGATGTTTAGGAATATGCAAGAGGTTAGAAGACTTTCAGGAGATAATGTTCCAGAATTTCTACTCACTCACCCAATCACAACAAGAAGAATCACCGAATCACGCGAAAGAGCAAGACAAAGCGATGAATCAGGAATCATAGATACGCTTAACTTTAAACTGATAAAACAAAGAGTTAGATATTTAATGACTGACAATCTCTCTATAAGAGCTCTTGAAAATGAAAAATACGATAGCGATGATGGCAAGTATTTTTCCGCATTACTTGAAAGGAAGAAGCTTAATTTTTCTAAATCAATTGAGATTCTGGAGGAGCTTGAAAAAAAATATCCTGACAATTTAATAATAAAGACAACTATCGCTGAGACTTATACAGAATCAGGCAATATTGGAAAAAGTAAAAGCTATAGTCAAGACTTGCTCGAAATTTCTCTTGGTAACTATCCACTAAGCTATAACCTTGCCAATGCCCATATAATGGAAGATAACTTCTTAGCTGCAGAGCAAATTTTAGAGGATATAAAATTTTATAGGCCAGTTGATATTAATCTTTTGAAAGACCTAAGCGAAGTACAGCTAAAGAGCAATAATTTATTAGGCTATCATCTGACAAATAGTGAGTACCTCTTTTACTCTGGAAGATATGAGGAGGCATTAAGAGATTTGCAAAGAGCACGAAGCATAGCCACTAACAATTTTAAAATTAGAGAGATAATTACCGAAAGAATACTGATCCTTCAATCCTATGTGAGAAATAGCAGAAATAGATCAGGCTGAATGCTCAAAAAAGTCTAAAACCTGAGCAAACACTTTCTCTCTACCTAGTTCATTAAAAATCTCGTGCCGCATTCCTTCGTACGAAATAAATTCCGACTCAAGACCTAAATCAATTAATAGATTGTGAATTTTCTCAGATTGCTTTCCATTAGCATTCACAGAATCTTGACTTCCAGTTAGACATAGAAATCGGTTGTTCTCATCTATTTCTTTGAGACTTTTTTTTGACCATAAGCCACTAAAACCAATTTTTAAGTCTTGCCAAAGCTTTACCGTATTTGGAAAACCACACAAAGGATCTGCAACATAAGCATCAACACTCTCTTCGTTGGTTGAAAGCCAGTCATGTGTGGTCCTGTTAGGTTTAAATGCAGAATTGTGTTTAACAGTTGTCAGGTCCTCCATCTGTTTGCTTATCCCTTTAGGGCCCAGAGTCCTCATTTCTAAACCTACAAGTAGCCCATTTATGAAAAGCAGTAATGGGTTTACTGAAAATGTTGCACTAAGAACCACACCATCAAAAGTTAATCCTCTTTGTAATAAAGATAATGAAATAGCAGTACCAAGACTATGGGCAACAAGAAAATGTTTTTTTGCAGGATATTTTTTTCTTATGTATGAATTCATTTCAGCCAAATGATTTACTACATCGCTAAAGCTCTCTTCATCTCCGAAGTATCCTTTAGGGTTCTGTTTGGAAACATTTAATCCATGACCAAGATGATCGTTACAAAAAACTATATAGCCTTTGCGGTTTAAACGCTCAGCGAGTTCATGATACCTGCCATGATATTCACCTAAACCATGGGCAACCTGCACAGTCCCTATTGGATTATTTACCTCGTCCCAACATGCAGCTTTAATCGTCCCCGAAGAAGTATCAAAAGATATTTCCTTCATTACTTAATTATTTTGGCGAAGTTTTCGAAACTCTCTCTTTCAGGGACAAAGGTATTGATAATATGCTCCTTATCTTCATAGCCCATTGAGATTCCACACCATAAAATTTCATCATCACCGTAATTGAGATGTTTTTTTAATGTGACAGGAAATCCAGCCCAAGCTTCCTGTAGACAAGTATCCAAACCTTTGCCTTTTGCAGCTAAACATACGCTTTGAATAAAATGTCCTACGTGTCCCCATCCATTTGCACCTATGGCTTTTGGTACTGTAACAAACATCCCTACTGGGGCTCCAAAGAACTCATAGTTCTTTCGGCCCTGGGCTACCCTTTTATCCATATCTTCTCTCTCAATACCTAAAACACCATACATACCGAAGCCACAAGCCCTTTGTCTAGCCTTATACCAGTCGGGAATATCTGCTTTGTTTGGATACACTTGGTATTCCTCTTTTTCAGGTGTACCAGCATCAAACTTTTCGAGCACATCTTTGACTAAAGCGTCTTTGGCCTGCCCCATAACCACATATACCTTCCAGGGCTGTGAGTTAACTCCAGATGGAGATTGTTTAGAAATTTCAATAATCTCTCTTACGAGAGCTTCTTCCACGGGCTTATCTAGATAAGCTCTTACCGAATGACGTGTTTTTATTGCCTCAATAACATCCATAATTAAAGAGAGTTATTTTTGGTACTTTTGATACCACTCGGATAAGTAACCATAGGTTCTAAACCAATTGGTTGGCTTCCTTCTTCCTGTACCATGCCACTCCCCATTCATTCGAATAAGAACCGTATCTACTCCAGCCTCTTTAAGTGCAACATACATTTCTTCTGTTTGTGGCATTGGTGTTCTTATATCCAACACACCGGTCATAAATAAAGTAGGAGTTTTTATGTATCCTGTCCTCATTATTGGAGATCTCTCAAGCCAATTTGTTGGATCTTCCCAGAAAGGAACATCAAACCATTCAAAGGTCCAGGCTGGAATATCAGTTGTACCAACCATTGAGATCCAGTTTGTTACAGGACACAAAGAAGCTGCTGCTGCAAATCTATCATCGTGACCAACAACCCAAGCCGTTAGCACTCCGCCTCCACTACAACCTTGGACATACATTTTACTTTCATCAATAAACCCTAAATTGGTGACATAATCTACACCAGATAGCAAATCTGATAGATCACCCATACCGGGATAATCATTATCGATGACGTTAGCAAACTCAGATCCATAACCAGTGCTTCCTCTTGGGTTGGTGTACAGAACTACATAACCATCGCTAGCAAATTGATGCCATAAATAATTAAACTGATATCTATACATTGCGTGTGGTCCACCATGAATGATTAGAATCAATGGGTATTTTTTACTTTTATCAAATCCTGGAGGTAAGATGTACCAACCTTGTACAGGTGTGCCATCAGGAGCTTTATAGTTTATTTCAACTGTTTCTCCTAAATCATATTGTCCTAGAACAACCTCATTGAAACCTGTAAGCTTATCTAATTTAGAGCCTGAAATAACAGCCACCTCTGATGGTCTTTTATCATTAGCATATGACCCATAAAGAATATTTCCGCTAACAGAAGATAAATTAAATTGTTCTTTAAAATTAGGAACAACTTCTGATATTTTTTTAGTTAAAACGTTGATTTTTAGTGCTTTTGATGCTCCTCTGTCATCAATTGAAAAGGCGACCTCATTTTCATTTAGCCAGAATAACTCTCTTGGTGTTGCGCTTAAGTTTGAAGTCAAAGACCTAGCTTGAGATCTTCCATCTGATAGGTAAACATCAAATGCAACTGAAGAATAATTGGTGGAGGGATGGCCTAAAAAGACAATCTTTCCATTTTCAGATGATTTTGGAGCAGTGAATACACCATTGTCAGGAGAAATTTTTTCAAGTTTTTTAGAATTAATATCGAGTAAAAAGACTGAGGACTGTTTCCATGGTGTTTGCAAATCATTAAGAGAGCCATTGCCTTGAAAAAGCACAGTTGATTCGTCATACCAGCTTAAACTTCCTTGATAATCCATGCCCCAATCGCTGAGCTTGGCTGCTGAGCCACCATCTGAACTTACTAAGTAAAGATGATCCTCACCACTTTCAAGCTCTCCTTTACCATCGGCACGCCAGTGCATAGTAGTGACAACTTTGGGCTTTTCAGTCCAATTGTATGATTCACCTTCCTTTTCTCCTGGAATCTTAACTTGCCAATCATCATCGTACTCATTGAAAGATGCAAAAACAAAATGCTTGCCATCTTTTGACCAAGCAAAATCGGAAATATCCTGATCAAAATTTGTTACTTGTGTTTCAGCTTCACTGGCTAAATACTTTATAAAAATTTGAGAGTTTTCATTCTTGTCACTTTTGATAAATGCTACTTTTATTCCATCAGGAGACCATTTTGCATTTGAGCCATCGCTAAAGTATCTCTTATTTTCTCCTTTTGAGTTCATGACCCATGTTTCTGTTACGAATGAGTCATTAACCTTATCTATGTATCTTTTTGAAAATAAAATATCATCACCGCTTGGGCTAACTCTTGGGTTTGTGATATTTTGAATATCCCAATAACTTTCTGGAACAAGGTTTTTTGCTGCAAACTCTAATGAGAAGATTAATGTAAAAAATGTGATTATTTGTTTCATATTATTAACTCCAACTTTCCAGATTAGTCTATTTATAAAAATAATCAAAGAATTACGTTTTGATATTTCTGTGGATAGCTCTAGTAAGAGGATATCGAAGGAATATCAATGCTGGGACCAAGAATAACAAAAATATAAAGGGGCCCTGAAAAAATGCTAATTGTTCGAGCTGTAATGTTGTTGGTTCACCATTATTGCCACTGGGGAACGCTATAAGCCATAAAATAAACATGGAAATAAATTGCCCTAGGCCTGACATGCACTTTGCACAAAAGGATGTGACTGCGCTAACAGAACCATCATTTCTTACATCAGTATTTTGAGATATCTGATCAACAATATCTGGCACCATGCTCTCCCTGGCCATAAGGCTGACATAGGAGAAAGTGCTTGTAAAAAAGACACATATGCCTATGTAAATTATCAAATAATCTGAACCCTTCACTGGGGCAAGGTTAAAGAGATACCCTAAATAAGGTAAAGATAAAAATGAACCAATGACAAAAAGACTTATAACAACTAATACGTGCTTCTCAATTTTTCTAGTTATCCTTGGAGTTAAATACCAACCAGCTAATGCTGCAAAAAAATATATGAATATAAAGCGTTGAATCTGGTTAGGGGACAGCTCCCAAAATTCAATTTGAGTCAAAAAAGTTAAACTATTAGCCAGCCCCCAGCCGGCCTGAATAAGAATAGAGCCTACAAGAAAGATTAACAGGCTTTTGTTTGCAAGAACTTTTTTCAGGTCTAAAAATATTTGATTTAACTTTTTGAATTGAAACTTGCTCTCCTCGGCAACTGTCTTGAGATTAGGGATAATCTTCAGAGTTCCAAGAATTGAAAAAAGCCCCATTAGTAACATCATAAAGCCACCAATAATCCCTACATTAAGCCACTCAAGAGGGTCGTTGTTAGATCTTAATAATGGTGACATCATTGGAAGAATTAAAAATGAGTGGCTTAAAGCAATAATTGCTTGGAACCCCTCACGCAATGACATGATATCGCTTTTTTCTTCGTAACTATTTGGCAATTCAATTGCCAATGCTCTATGAGGAATATCAAATAAGGTGACACAAAATCTTGTAAGAGAAGAAAAGAATAATAGCCAAAGAAAAATTAAGATTTCATTATCCACCCATGCATTAATAGGCAAAAACAACATTAAATATGAAATAAGAATAGGCAACAGAGAGATCATCATCAAATAATGTCTTCTGCCATACTTTGTTTTTAATCTATCGGATATGCTACCTATCAAAGGGTCTGTAAAGGCATCAAGAACTAAGGCTAAAAAGAGCGCAAGTCCAGTATATATTGGATTTAAACCAACAACAGTTAAATAAAAAAAACCTAAATAAAAAACAAAAAAATCAGTTTTAACTGCATTTACGCCGCCTCCGAGGCCATAAAAAAATTTTTGGAAAAAAGAAAACTTAGCCATTGTTTTTTAAAAACTCCTTTATCCTTTTTTGGCTATTTTCTCTTAACTGCCCCCAAAAAAGTTGGTAGTCCCAAATATGAAGATCTCTATTGCCAGTTATATCTCGCTTAAGGATCCTTTCAATCGTTGGTCCTTTACTTTCTATCAGGCCATCATCTCTCAATCTAATATCCATATTTTGATCGGCAGCAAATTTAATTTCTGTAATCTTGGGTGAAGTTTTATTTACAGCACTAAAATTAAAATACACGCTCTTCCCAGTAACTCTCGGCATGATAAAGCTCTCTTTTGGCACTACAGACCAGTCTTGGCCTCCATCCCAAGAAACTGGATTAGTGCTAGCAAGATCATTTATTTCATCTAACGCATAACTTTCGCCATTAAACTTCCAATATTTCAATCTCTTTTTTATTCCGCCCAATGAAAGACTAGATGCCCCGACTCCGACAGTACAGAATTGAATAATACATCCAGTTTCAATAGGAGAGTCTGAAGCTTTGTAGTGGTTATCAATTAATAGTTTTTTTTCTAATGGATAGCCTATTAGGTAGGCTGCAATCATCCTTGATTTAAAAACATTTTTGAAAGCTTTCTCAGTGATAAGCCTTTGACAGTGCAATGATCCTTGGCTGTGAGATGCCAAAATAAATGGCTTGTCTTCGTTAAAGTTTTTTAAGTAGTAGTCAAATGCATTTTTAATGTCTTCGTAAGCTAAATTGAGTGCCTTTAAGCTATTATCAGCTTGGTTGGTTGCGATTGCAGCATAAGTTGCTTGTCTGTAGTGAGGGGCATAAATATTACAACCGGAACTATATGCCGAGGCTTGAGTTGCAAGCGTTAGGTCAACCCTGTCGTATGCTGAGCTCTCTAAATCAAGTGGCGCATTCCATTCTTTTAAGTAAAAACCAGTTGGGTGCACATAAAAACAATCAACTCCATGACTATTATTTGTTTTCGTATCTGGCTGCAATGTGGCATAACTCGACTTATCGGGATGGGCTGACCAAAAATCTAAACTATTGTAATTTGGGCTTCGTGGAGTGGAAGAAGCATTAAAATTACTTTCAGGTGTAATGCTGGTAAAAAAATCTTCCATTTTGATACTTATAATCGACTTTAAATATTACTAATATTA
>Ga0222719_10004283_pt1 | contig 12536 bp, 10 predicted proteins | sample C33_34DmetaG_FD_165039 | JGI IMG/M metagenome (GOLD analysis project Ga0222719, IMG submission 165039) | Estuarine water microbial communities from San Francisco Bay, California, United States - C33_34D | ecosystem: Environmental > Aquatic > Marine > Unclassified | place: USA: California...
CTAGGAGATTCTCGCATATATCCACTGTTGTTTATGCCTCGCACTGCGTCATCCAGCAGTCCTTGCTGACGAAGATAGGCTTGTGTATAAAAGTCAGTTGGCCTAGGTTCTTTTTTAAAGTTAGTTACTTTTTTGCTAGAACGTTCGCCGTTAGGATTGTCATTAAACTCGCCACCTGGATTACCATCAGGCTTTCTTGTTGCCTCTGGAACTGTTTGCAGCATGAATGTGTCAGGTACACAAGCAAAATAATAACCTTCTGCATTGCGTCCTTCCGGGAAGAAGCACAATACTTCTGTGCCAAGGTCCGGAGGTGGTGTTACAATACCACTTGTTACCTTTGTACTCATGTAATCGTTGTTTGGGCCTTGGCTATCTACTCTACTATAAAAAGGAGTACAATAACGCACTGTGCGCCACTGTGCTTTTTCTGTTGGATCTGTACTAAAAGTAGGGATCCAAACTTTGATAACGCCCATGTTTGCACCATGCACATTGGTTTTAACAACGCCTTTTACAACGCCTCGTTCTTCTCTAACACCAGTTAGATTTGCAGTATTATACTGCGGATCGCCGCCTTTGGTGCCTTGTCTTGAAATATCTACACTCATTGATTATATTGCTCCGTCTGGATATGCTGTGTATCTGCTTGCCCATGCTTCACTTTGATCTGGGTCGTTGTCAGTAATAGTTGGTACTGTTCTATCCTGTTGATTTCTTGCTATTTGCTGTGTTCTAGCATTATTAACAGTAGGACTTGTATAAGGTGTATCTTCGTAGTTATATGCATCTTCACTGGCTGCAGTATCAACAACTGTAGCAACACCGCTGTTGGTTTTAGGTTTAGTATCAAACTCGCCTAATAGGTTTCCTCCAGCAAAACTGTTTGCTGCTTCTTTTGCAAAAGCAGTTCTTTCTTTTCCTGCAGTTTGTGCTTCGCTTCTAGCAACTCCACTTGATGTAGGCTGCAACATAGCACGAAAGCCGTTTATTCTTTGTTCAAATCTGCCGCCGCTGAATGTACTATCCACACTGGTTACTTGATATACTCCACTAAAACTGCTATTGCCATATCTATTAGGATTAGCAAGTCCGCTTGTTTCATCATAGTCAACTGGTGTTTTAAGATTAACTTGAACAAAGGGAGGTGTTAAGTTATAGTTTATAGTACCATCGGGCATAAATGCTTCTGTATACTGTTGTCCTATTATTGCCTTGTCTTGCCAAAATGCATCACTGGTAGGTATAAATGCAGGATCTCCTATGATCTGTAAATTCAAATCTATCATATCAACACCGTCACTCATAACACTACTAAACAAATCTTTTGCTCTTGCTCGTTTCATACCATCTTGACTGTTAATTGTATTACCTTCAGCACTCTGTGGCAATTCTTTAACTATGCCTGCAAAATGCTCGTCAGCAGTTTTGCTTCCAAAAGGAGCTCCGGTGCCCGCAGTCATTACTTGTATAAATGCAGTTCTAAATTTAAGATCAAAATCTAATACTTCTGTGTTTGTGCCGCTAAAGAGATAATCATATTTTTTATGAACACCTATGCCAGTGGGTTTACTCTTTTTAGCCCACGGAAAATCACTGTAGTATATCTTGTTTGGTTCAACTGCATATGTGATAAGATATTTGTATCTTCCATCTTTGTTGTCCATGCCGCCGCCAACACTTTCAGCACTTTCAATAATAGGTCTAATTTTAAACCAATCAATTCCGCCGCCTTCGCTGACCTGCTGACTAGGATTGTCTACAATGTTTTGATCCATGTAGTCACTATGCAGTATAACAAGATTCAATAGTTTTGTTATATCTGTACCAGCATTGATCTTAAATGTTTGTGTTTCTTTGTCTAGTGTAATGCCTTGTGATATGCCTCTTACATAGGCATCAAACTGACGTTTATCACTTTTGGTTTTATCTGTTTTTTCTTTGCTGTCCTCTGTAGGAGCAGGTGTATTAAGTGCATCGTACAGTCCAGTTAAATTTAGTTTTGCTGATGCAATATTTTGTGCAATTAAAAACTTGTATGTGTCGTATTTTTCTGCAGCAGGCGGCACTGGTTGTTCTTTTACTTCAAAGTTTTTGTTTACTAGTGTTGTGCTTTCTAGTGTGCGTTTTTTCTGATAGTCTGTTAAAATTTCAGCAAGATTTTTTGCTTGAGATTTTTTCTTTTTCTTTACAATTCTTTCTCGGGTAGTAGTCTCTCTGGGATTTACTCTTACAGTCTCAGTTGTCTGCACTGTTTCTTCTACTATCACACCTGCACTAAAAATATCACCAACAGTACTTGCTTTAAGTTCTACGTTAAAAGGTATAGTACTCATTATACTACCCATTGCATGATTAGCAAAAGGAATTGCCTGGACTTTATATTGTGTGCCACTGGCAGTAACATCAAATTGCATATCAATTAATCTAATAGGAATATACTTTGCAGCACTTGATGTAGGCAACGGTGTGCCATTTTCATCATATCCTTTAAATGTTATTTCCAGCAAATATGGAGCATGAATATACTTTTCTCGTGTACTTGCTAAAACTGATCCAGCTACTCTTTGCAATCTTTCTAGCAAAGTAACACCACGTGGCTCTGTAATTGTAAAGCGAATATCTGTTGCGTTTGTGTTTGCTTTAAACTTGTTAGGGCCAACAGCAACATTGCTAATCTCCAGATCATCGATGAAAAAATCATTACTAAAATCTGTGCCACCACCATCAAGTCCTACGCCGCCGCTGCGCATCAACAAGTAACTGTTAGGAGGTCTTAGTGCAACTTGCGGAAGCCTAGGCTGTGTAAGCATATTAACATAGCTCTTGCTGTTCATTATATACAGTGCAATATTATAAGTGACACTTGAAAAACGGTTAAGTTCGTTTTTGCGAGGATTGATTTGTATTTTACTCAAATCTTCCATGAAAGGTCCTTGATTTATAGCAGTAGCATCTTTTGCACCTGAAATTTTAGTTTTAGTTCTTGCACTTGCATTTAATCCAATTGGAGGTCCTGTTTCACTGTCATCATCAGTTACATAACTAGAGCCAATTTCAAAATCGCCTTCTTCATAATAGTCATCCTCAGGCGCATCTTGACTTACGCTTAGATTATTGCTGCCTCTGTCTGTTAGATCAACGTCTTGTCTGCCGCTGCGGTTTGTTCTGTTAGGAGTAACTTGTATTCTTACAAGATTTCCTGCAGGATCTTGTATAACATCAACATCACCAGGCGACACTGCAGGCACAGTAAGCGGCTCGGCACTGGTAATGCGCACGGGATCAGCCTGAGGAGGTTCGTACAGTGAAAAATCTTCTGGCGCTGGGTTGTTTGTTTTGTTTTTAAAAAACGGATCAGGCATGTTAGATTCCCAATGCTGTTTCTACTATATCCTTTTTAGGAATGTAAAATTTTACACCTGCACGAAAGTCCCAAATTGGATCTTCAAATGCATTTGGATTACGAGCTTGAAACACCCACCATAGGTTACTGTTGCCATACAAGTCAAACGCAAGCAGATCTGGTCTGTGCTGGTGCACTAGTGTTAGTGTGTGTAGAACATCATCTCTGTATGCTGGAATACGTCTCGGTGTCATTACATCTAAATAATAACTATACTGAGATGTATTTGCATAAGGACTGTCGTTGCGATACTCTGCCATTATAGGAATCCTCCACCTTTACCAGGATTACCAATCAAGTCTCCTCTTGCGAAGCCTTGTAAACTAAAGTTACTGATTTGATCCTTGCTGTAAATTGGCATCAATGACATTGTAACAGGCAAGTAAGTCGGTATCATTGTTTTTGTTGCTGCATCTGGTGATGAGGCTAGCGGCACTTCAATCATGTCTCTGTCAGCTGGCATAATCTCTGTAAACTGCGTTAGCACAACAGGAACACTGTTGTAGTTATGTGGGCCATAACCACTAAGTCTTAGCACAGGGGGAGGTGTACCTCTGAGTGCATCTGCACCATAAAACATTTTATAGGCACTACGCAAAAAATGAAGTACTGCAAATACATATCTTGCTTCGTCTGCAGTGTTTGCTGTAAAGTAACCATCAACTGTGATACTATCTACACTGCTTGCATTATAACTATGCTGCATATGATTACTGTGTGCAGGATGTACTGCTGAATACTGCGCACTGTGACTTACACTGACTGTTGGTGTATAAGGAAATAGTATTCCATCTGTGTCAATCAACGGCTCTAGTAGTTTATTGCTTGGATCTTTGTATAGCAGTGGTCCGCTTGCTGGACTCATACTAATTCTAACACGAATATCTCCGTCTCTAAACACAGTAGCAGCAACATCGCTAAACCCAGGAATGTTTGCACCAGCAAAATTTAATCCTGCTTGAATAAGTCTATTACCACTAGAGCCTAATACACTGCGTCCAATTTTACTCAATGGATCATTGCCAGGCAAAGCTCTGCCAGCTGCACCGCTTACAAACTGTTGCGCACGTCTAGTAAATTTACTACCTAAATCAAATGCCATTTATCAAATCCTTGTTTTTTTACTTGATAAGTATATTTATAGGCTGTATAATATACGCATATAAAAGGAATCACATTACATGATCAAAAGGAAAAATTATCTCAACAATCGCGATTTGTTGAAAGAAATTCATTTATCTAAGAACACTTACAGTAGTTTTGTTGCAGATGGCGATGATGTTTATGACATTATCCTACCAAATGTAGAAAAAATTAACATTCGTACAATTGCACAAGCAAAGCGTAATCAAGCAGATCGTTTGCAAAAACAAGCATATGAGGCTGCTCGTGCTGAAGGACAAAAGGTCAAGCAAGCAGATTTTGCTGTGGATTGGAAGAAGATTGATAAGAAAGATGTTGTATTCCGTGTTATGACACATGATCACATCCCACTGCATCCTGGACGTAAAAAGAATCCTAAAACTGTTGCAGACCATCACATACAGTGCAACTTCCCTCCTTTTCAACACTTTAGACTGGACGACAATGATGTTGCAGTTTGTGTTGGTAAAAGTCACTGGGAAGGTGGACTAGAAAATGGCAACTTTAGTAAAGCACATGGACGCACTACTAACAAACTTGCCCGCATGTATATGAAACTATGTGAACGCTATGGCACACGTTCAAACTGGCGTGGATATACTTATAATGATGAAATGCGTAGCCAAGCACTGCTACAACTCACCCAGATTGGATTGCAGTTTGATGAAAGTAAAAGTGAAAATCCATTTGCTTACTACACTGCAGCAATCACAAACAGTTTTACCCGAGTGTTAAACTTGGAAAAGAAAAATCAGAGCATTAGAGATGACATTCTAGAAAGTGCTGGACTAAATCCAAGTTACACTAGACAAACTGAAAACGAACTAGCAAAGAGTTCGGATCCTATCTAATGAAATATAATATTTGGAATAAATGGGATCCATTAAAAGTATGTATGCTAGGCAATAACTACGCACCTGAATTCTTTAACGGCTGCGATCCTAAGGCAAGCGATCCGCTAAAGCATATATGTGAAGAAACATTAGAGGATTTAGAAGGATATAAAACCGTGCTGCAAGACTTTGGTGTTGAAGTGATACAACCTGAGTTGGATCCGAATGAAAGATTTTTGGATAATCCTCATAGATATCCACGCGGTCCACTGCAGCCTCGCGATAATCAACTAGTATTAGGCAACGATGCTTATATTACAGGAACAGATCATCCGGCTATTAAAACTGCTTTGGAAAATTACGGATCTTTGCAAATTGTTACTGAACCAGACTGCCCAAATATGCTTTCTGAAAAATATTATAATTTTATTGCAGGAAGTGATTATCCGACCTACAAAGATTTTGTTAAAAATAGATCAAATCAACACTTTTTTAAAGATTTTGTTTGGGAAGAATTGTTATTTCAATACGCGACTCACACTCATTTTAGCAGTGCTAATTCTTTCATGCTGGGAAAAAAATTAATTGTTAGCCTGCCAGGAGGATATACTAATGAATGTCTTCAGGAAATAGAAGAAAACACTTATCTGTACGATATTGTGCCGGCATTAAAAGAATTTGATGTTTACTTTACTAGCATGGACGGTCACGCAGATGGAAATTATCATCCAATTAAACCAGGTGCTATTCTCAGTTTGAACGATGTACAAACATATGAAGATACATTTCCGGGCTGGGATGTGTGTTACTTGCCAGATCAAAGCTGGGACAAAGTTGGTAAATTTTTAGAATTAAAAATGAAAAATCAAGGTAAGTGGTGGTTAGCAGGCGAAGAAGCCAATGATGAGTTTACAGATTTTGTAGAAACCTGGTTGCAAGATTGGGTAGGATATGTCGAAGAAACAGTGTTTGATGTAAATGTACTAATGTTAGATGAACATCATTGCTGTGTAGCAAATCCATATAACGAACAAGTAAACGCATTTTTAAAGAAACATAAAGTTGAACCAGTGTATGTGCCATGGCGACACAGATATTTCTGGGATGGTGGGCTACATTGTATTACACTAGACCTTTACAGAGAAGGTGTACAAAAAGACTACTTTAATAGTTGACAATAACTTACAAGGTGCTATAATACACACATGAGTTTGTTCAAGCGGGCCGCCGTATTCACGGATATTCACTTTGGTAACAAAAGCAATAGCCAGACTTTTAACAAAGATTGTCTGGACTTTGTTACTTGGTTTTGCAAAGAGGCCAAAGCACAGGGTGCAGATACCTGCATCTTTATGGGCGACTGGCATCATCAACGAGCGAGTATTAATGTTGCTACACTGAACTACAGTATTGCCGCACTGGATTTGCTTAACGACTCCTTTGATACAATACACTTTATTCCTGGCAACCATGACGAATACTACAGAGATAAGCGCGATTATAACAGTATTGCTTTCATTAAAAAGTTTGAGAACATCCAACTTTACAATGATATCACCACAGTAGATGGTGTTGCGTTCATTCCATGGTTAGTAGGTGATGAACACAAGCAGATGCGCAAAATTAATGCTGACTATGTGATTGGTCACTTTGAACTTCCTCACTTTTATATGAACGCTATGGTACAAATGCCAGATCACGGTGAACTAAGTGCTGATGACTTTGGTCGTTGTGGCACTGTGTTTACAGGACATTTTCACAAGCGTCAAGAGCGAGGCAATGTTGTTTACACAGGCAATGCGTTCGCACACAACTACAGTGATGCATGGGATGATGACAGAGGTATGATGATACTGGACTGGGATGGCACAAGAGAGTTTATTGCTTGGCCCGAGCAGCCCCGGTATCGCATGCTAAAGATCAGCCAACTGCTGGAAGGTCCTGAAAAGTATCTTGGTCCAAAGACTTATGCTCGTGTTAATTTGGATGTAGACATTAGTTACGAAGAAGCAAACTTTATCAAAGAAACTTTTATGGACGAGTATCAACTGCGTGAAATGAGTTTGATCCCTGTAAAAGTTGAGGATATGGACATGCAAATCTCAGGCGAGATTAACTTTGAAAGTGTAGACACTATTGTTACCAGTCAACTGCAACAGATTGACAGTCAACAATATGATACTAACCTAATGTTAGACATTTACAGAAATTTATGAACAAACTATTAATGAATTCGATCGACAAAGGTGATACTTTTGAAAATCAGCTGATACCTCAAAGCTGGTGCTGGATGATGGATAAATTAGATCAAAAATTTAATGTTGTTGAGTATATCAATTTGCTTCAAGTAGAAAATCATTTCGAAATTATAAAGCAACATCTTTTACTATCAAAACTAGAATCATACACAAAAAATGATCGATATGTAATGTTTGATCATGACACTCATTATTATATAGATGGTTGTTCATATAGTTTGTCTTGGTTTAACATCGTAAAAACATTCTTAGATACAGATATTCCGCTAGATTCACTTATAGTATTTTACAACGGAAGCGGATTGTTAGAACAGATTTTACCTTTGATACCAAGAGAACTGCAAGATCAAAATTGTATTCCGACTATTATAGATAATAGATCCGAATGCTGGATTGCGTCACTTGGCGCTGGCGAACAACGGTTTATTAATGCCTTTGATAAACAAATAAATGTCAACACGCATATTACAAGACATGCTATATCAATGATGGGACAGAAACGTATACATAGAAATATCTTACAAAATCATATCAAAGAAAATAATTTATTTGATAAAATAGCAGTAGCATATAATAATGTATCATAGAATTTACCCAAAACCGTTTGCAAGATTGAATGAGGCATGGAATTCTCTAGGACGATTTGATAGTTCGCCTGGTGTATCATATTGCGATACAATAATCACCGGAAAATCCAATCAGCACGCTGTTGGAGAAATTTACTGTGATTTTTATGATAATGTTGCTATTGATATTGTAACTGAAACAGTGTTTAATTATCCTAGTCCGCAAATTACTGAAAAGACTCTGCGTCCGATATTACAAAAACGTATGTTTCTAATTATTGGCCCTTGCGGTTCGCTTGCACTTCTGCATCATCTCGGATTTAAAACATTTGATACTTGTATTTGTGAAGATTATGATAATATTGTCGACCCGTTTGATCGCATGCAGGCAATACTAGATGAGATTGATCGCCTAACTGCATTGCCTATTGACACCTTGCAAGATTTTATGTTAGAATGTAATGATATATTAGAATATAATCGCAACCATCTACTTGCTGAACACGATGCAACAGCGTCACGCTTTGACAAGCTGTTAGAGGAATTATAATTTGTTTAAACTGGATACACTTACAGTAAAAAACTTTATGAGTGTGGGTAACACCACACAAGCCATTGACTTTAACCGCAATGACCTTACACTTGTGCTGGGTGAAAACTTGGACACAGGAGGAGGAGACGCTGGCAGTAGAAATGGTACTGGTAAGACCACTATCATCAATGCACTAAGTTACGCACTGTATGGCAATGCACTCACAAACATTCGCAAGGACAACTTGATTAACAAGACCAATGGTAAGAATATGCTAGTCACAGTGGAGTTTGAAAAAGATGGACTAAGTTATCGTATTGAACGTGGACGTAAGCCTAACGTACTAAAGTTTTACATCAACAACAACGAACAAGAAACAGACGACAACGCACAGGGCGATAGCAGAGAAACACAAAAGGCTATTGAAGAACTACTGGGTATGAGTCATGACATGTTTAAACATGTGCTGGCACTAAACACATACAGCGAACCGTTTCTAAGTATGCGTACTAACGATCAACGTGCTATTATTGAGCAGTTGTTGGGTATTACTATTCTCAGTGAAAAAGCAGAGAATCTCAAAGAGATGGTGCGTGTAACTAAAAACAAAATTCAAGAAGAAGAGTTCCGCATCAAAGCAGTTGAAGAAGCCAATGGTAAAATTGTAGAGCAAGTCGAAGCACTGAAACGCAGACAGCGTATGTGGCAAGAGAAAAAAGATCAAGACATTGCAAACTTTAAAACAGCAATTGATGATCTCAGTCATGTTGATATTGATGCTGAACTTAGAGCGCACACTGAACTTGCAGACTGGAACACACTAAACAATGCACAAGTGCAACTGCAAAAAGACATTGCTGCACTACAAGCACAAGAAGGCAGAGCAGAGCGCGATGTTGCTAAAGCAAAGAGAGCATTAGAAGGCTGGCAAGACGGTGTATGTCACAGTTGCAACCAAAGCATTGAACATTTGGACAGCCATAAAAAAGAGATTGAAAAAGCGGAGAAAGAATATGACGAAACAAGTAGTTTCCTTGCTGAATTACAAGCAGCAATTACAGAACTCAGAACTCAAGAAGAAACAGTGCCAAGCAAACCTAGAACTTTCTATGATAGCGCCACTGATGCACACAACCATCGTTCAAGCCTATCAACATTGGAGTCACAACTACAAAGTAAGCAAGATGAAAGTGACCCTTACACCGATCAAATAGCAGACATGGAAACCACTGCAGTGCAGGAAGTTACCTGGGATACAATCAATGAACTTACCCGGGTGCAGAATCATCAGGAGTTCTTGCTTAAACTGCTTACTAACAAAGACAGTTTCATTCGCAAGCGGATTATTGATCAAAACCTTGCGTATTTGAACACAAGACTGGAAGGTTACTTAGGTGCAGTTGGATTGCCGCATACAGTGGTATTTCAAAATGATCTCACAGTAGAAATACAAGAACTAGGCAGAGATTTAGATTTTGATAACTTGAGCAGAGGCGAACGTAACAGACTTATACTTTCATTAAGTTGGGCGTTCCGTGATGTTTGGGAAAGTCTGTATCAACCTATTAACCTGTTGTTCATTGACGAACTAGTTGATAGCGGCATGGACAGTGCAGGTGTTGAAAACGCCATGGGCGTACTAAAGCGCATGAGCAGAGAAAGAAATAAAAGTATATGGCTGGTAAGCCACAAAGATGAACTTATAGGGCGTGTAAACAATGTGCTAAAAGTTATCAAAGAAAATGGCTTTACCAGTTATGACACAGACGTAGAACTAGTATGACCAGTTTTGACTATTTTAAGATCGACGAGTATCAGTTAGAGATTACAACTTATTGTAATGCTGCATGTCCTCAGTGCCCTCGCAATATTAGTGGAGGCAGTGTTAATCCACATATGCCGCTGTGTCATCTTGGCAGAGAAACAATAGATCGTGCATTTACACCTGAACTATGTAGCAGAACAAGACAAATATTTTTCTGTGGTAGTTACGGAGATCCAATTGTACATCCAGACTTTTTGGATATCCTCAGAGATTTTCGCAGCAAAAACCCAACATTATGGCTGTATATACATACGAATGGCGGCGTGCATGATACTGCATGGTGGGCCGAGCTTGCAGGAATAATAAACGGTTATGGAAAAATTGACTTTGGTATTGATGGTTTAGAAGATACAAATCATTTATACCGTCGCGGTGTTAAATTTGATAAAGCTATTAATAACGCACAAGCATTTATACAAGCAGGCGGTCAAGCGCAATGGAACTACATTGTGTTCAAGCACAACGAGCACCAAATTGAAACTGCACGAATGTTAAGTCAGATTATAGGATTTGAAAATATACTGTTTAGAGGAACAGGCAGATTTTTAAATCACGCTACTTTAGAAGAAAGTGAAACTTGGGATGTTGTACCAAAGCGAGAAGAGCCGTATCAACTTGAAGTTACTACGCTAAACGAATATCGCAATGCTAGTATGAAACGATTGGATGATCTCAAAGAAGAATATCCAAACATTCGTGATTACTTTGATACTACACCTGTCAAGTGCGATGCTTGTGTAGGAAATAAAGTAAGTATCACTGCAGAAGGATTGGTGTTACCTTGTAACTTTTTTGAACACAATTTGTATGATGCACGTTTTAGAGATAGAAGTATTGCACCCAGCTCGCATGATTTACATTTTGTTGATGGAGAAAACCAGGTAGCAAAGTTTGTTGATCAATACCGCAGCGAACTAGATATAAACACAAATAGTTTAGAACAAGTTTTTGACAGTGATTTTTGGAATACACTAGTAACTAGTTGGGATAAAACACTAGACGAAGGTCGTATATTTGAATGTGCATTTACATGTGGACAAAAACTAACTAAAGTATGGGATCAGAACAAATTGATAAAATCAACATACAGATACTACATAACTGGAAACAATAGAGGCTTGGGGCTAGACTTAGCAGAACACTTTGGTGCAGATGGATGTAATCGAACAATGGGACTTGATATTACAAAAAATATCAATGAAATTGTAGATGCCAGTGTACACTATGATGTTTTTATAAACAATGCATTTGACGGTCCTCCAGATACAGAATGGGCAAACTATGCACAAGTAAACTTATTGCATGCATTATATAAACGTTGGAAAGAAATAGGAAAAACTGGATGGATCTTTAATATTGGAAGTATAGGTGAAAAAAATATCGTTGCTCCAGATCCAGATTTTGAAACTTACAGAGTGGCAAAAGCAGCACTAAGTCATGCAAGCAAACAGTGTACACAGGCATTTAAACAAAATATAGTACCATTCAAAACTACATTAATTACACCCGACAGGATAGATACTCCATTAAGCAGGAGCAGAGATATCTGGACTGGAAACGGCATAAACACCAAAGATATCAGTAACTTTATTGAATGCTGTATACAAACACAAAACAATACAGTAATTGAAGAAATTGTACTTTGTGTTAATTTAGCCCATAAAGAAATATAATGACAAAAATATTACACTTCGAATCTACTAGCAGATGCAATGCAGCATGCCCTATGTGCGCACGAAACGTAAATGGTGATGGGTGCATTGTTAGTTTAAGTGATTTGAGTTTTGACAAGTTTCAAGCACATGTTACTAGCAGACTTGTGAGTTTAGACAAAATATTTTTCTGTGGTAGCCTTGGAGATCCTTGTGCAGACAAGGATTTACTTAAAAAAATCGCATGGGTTAAAGGTATTCGTCCTAGCATTGTTATCGGTATAAACACAAATGGAAGTATACGAAACCCTGTATGGTGGA
>Ga0222719_10004285_pt1 | contig 12530 bp, 18 predicted proteins | sample C33_34DmetaG_FD_165039 | JGI IMG/M metagenome (GOLD analysis project Ga0222719, IMG submission 165039) | Estuarine water microbial communities from San Francisco Bay, California, United States - C33_34D | ecosystem: Environmental > Aquatic > Marine > Unclassified | place: USA: California...
GAGAAGGACTGGCCGTTAAGTTTATGAATCATCGTAAAATTAGCGGTCAGTTACCTAACCCGTCTGATATCTTGAGCGGTAAAGTAAGAGATCTAAAAACAAAAGAAATATCAGCGATGTACTCACTCACAGTTTCGTTGTGCTATGAACTACAACAGGCACACCAGAACGGTGACAAGAAGTGGAACGACATGGCTGACAGGTTCTTCAACTACATGATGGACAACTTCGAGACTGAGCTCGTGGTGATGGGTGCCAAGATAGCACTGACAAACTACAAACTTCCGTTCGATCCTAGCAAGTTGAAATCATTTGATAGGTTCCATAAGAAGTTTGGCAAGTACGTCATAACTGCTATGGAGTCTAAATAATGTGTCCGGCTTGTTACATTAACGGATTGTTGTTTTTAATATTTGGTACCGCAGGTGCCAGCATAGCAAACAATCCTTGGGTAATTGTAATCAGTGTTGTATTAACCATTGCTGGTTTTTGGTGGATGTGGAAAGCATACAAAAAGAACAAAGGCAAAGGTGGTTTCGCAAAGAATTTAAAAAACACACTAATTTATATCTTAATATTTGCGGCAGGATTTGTCACGGCATCATACGTGACGCACGATTACTTCAAACAGAAGTATGAAACAAAGATGGAGTCTAAATAATGTCTGACTATCACGATCAAAAGATCATAGATAAACTGGTCACCGCAAGGATCGCCTTACTACTGAAACATCCGTTCTTTGGCAATCTCGCAACTAGACTTAAACTTGTGAACGCAGACGACTGGTGTCCAACTGCTGGTACAGATGGCAGACACTTCTTCTACAACACCAAGTTCATAGATTCACTAACACCCAAAGAAGCAGAGTTCTTGTTTGGACACGAAGTGTTGCACAATGTATTTGAACACATGCTGGTGAGGATAGGTGATAGAGATCCACAACTTTGGAACATCGCGGCGGACTATGCCGTTAACCAGATACTGAAAGATAGCAACATCGGTGACATGCCCAAGGGCAAGAAAGGTGAGAACAAAGGCTTCCAGGACGACAAGTACAAGGACTGGGCTTCAGAAAGAATATATGACGATCTGTACAAGACTGCCAAGAAGAACGGCAAGAAGTTCCTAGAGAAGTTAGGCGAGCTGATGGATGACCACCAAGAGTGGGGCAAGGGTGAAGGTGACTCGAAAGACAAAGGCGAAGGTGACGGCAAGAAAGGTGGCAAGGGCAAGCCGGTGTACACCAAGGAAGAATTAAAGAAGATCAGGGACGAAGTCAAGGAAGCGATGGTGAGTGCGGCACAGTCAACAGGTGCCAGCAACCTACCAGGCGCACTACAGAGATTGGTATCTCAATTGACTGAACCAAAGATGGACTGGAGGGAGATACTGCAACAACAGATAATGAGCACAATTAAAAGTGATTACACCTGGATGAGACCTTCAAGAAAAAGCTGGCACACATCAGCGATACTGCCAGGACAGAACAATGACGAGATGATCGATATATGTTTGGCTCTTGACGCATCAGGATCAATCAGCAATGAACAGTGTACGGAGTTCTTAACAGAAGTGAAGAACATAATGGATCAATACAAAGACTTCAGGATACATCTTTGGAGTTTTGACACAGAAGTATTCAACCCTGTGGTGTTCACGCCAGACAACGCGGACGAGTTGTTGGACTACAAACTAGGTTCAGGTGGTGGTACAGAATTTGAATGTAATTGGAAATACATGAAGGACCAAGGCATAGAGCCCAAGAAGTTCGTGATGTTCACGGACGGTTGGCCTTTCGATTCATGGGGTGACGCTGACTACTGTGACACAATATTCTTAATCAACAATCCATACGAGAGGGACATAGAGGCCCCGTTTGGACTAACGGTGCAGTACGATGATTAGGATACTTTGGGAAACATTCAAGGACTGGTTCCTAAACGAAGTGTCCATATCTATAATGTGCTTTGGCCTGTTGGCGATAGCACTGTGGAGTTACATCACATGAGGAATTTTTTCGAGAACCCGATAGTGTTGGCTGTCATAATCGTCAGCATATCGTTACTGATCATGCAGATAGGGATAGGATAATGAGCGACTTGTGGATAGAAGACGTTGAGTACCACAGGGTCAACCTCACCAAGAGATACACCTTAGACGAGGAAGACGTGATAAAGGAATTTGGTTCAGTCGAGAAGTTCAAGGAACTGTTTGACGCTGAAGACGAACGTGCCAGGGAGTACGTGTACGAAGGCGACTATGAAACAGACGAGGACTGGTGGACCTCAAACAAGGGTGGCTACGAGATAGACACCACGACGAGTTGGGAGGCACTATAATGATGATGTTTCCAAACACGAATCCGTATTCAGGCCGTATGGAGAAGGTAAAGTGCCTGAGGAACTGGATGATAGATGCCGCCACAATTCTTTTTGACGACAGCAAGAATGACTTACGGGCACTGCCAAAGACCGTGAGACTACAGATATTATTAACCCTGAGTTTCCTCTGGAGCACAGCATTCACGATCTACATATGGGGCATCAGGACTGACCTATGGTTGAGTTGGTTCCTGGGACATCTCTCAGTTATATTCGTGGCCTACTACACATTCAAGCAGTTCCATAAAAAGCCATACACCATGCGGGCAGATAAAAACGAGCCTCCTATGTATGACGACGTATGGGGTGCCTAGATGAGAGACATCTCTAAAATGGATTACTTCCAGAACCTGATGTCGGTGTTAACAGACAATACCAGGAGGCTGTTCAGACTACACGGCAAGGAGTATGAACTGATGCCTGAGGCACACACCATAAATGCAGAGATGACCAAGGCGGGCAACTGGATAGACCACATACCGGGCGGATTCAAGACCATAGTTCACACCGAACCACAGCAGTTCGTGAGAGAAGCAATAGAGGGTGTGCTACCAGGATACAGGCAACAGGCGATAAAACTGATCGAGCATTTCAGGAACACCAGCAAGGCACAAGGACTAGATGCTACTATAGTAGACGAGCACTTTGACAAGGAGTACAGGTATGAGGATTAATCCCAACAACTTCTTCGGCAGAGAGCTGGACATATTACCACCACACTTCGTGAACACGGTCGTGAAGACACACGAGGCCAACGTGGAAATGATGCGTAGGTGGATCTACGAGAATTGCACGGGCCGATACTCAATTACCAAGGATGTCGTATTCGAGGGTGACACCTCAAGATCGGTGACGGTGCTGGGTTTCGAAGAGCCTGGAGACCTCACACTATTCGCACTCAGCGGCATAGCTCAGAAGTACTCAAAATAACCGTTGCTGACCATAATTAATTTTAGTATAATATACGTATATTAATACCAATTGCAATTAGGAGAAAAAACAAAATGGCAACAAAGAAGAAGAACTTGAAGAAGCCAAGCAAGACAACTGCCCAACCTACCGCGGCCGCGCAACCGCAACAGGCACCGGCGGGACAACAGGCTCCACAACCGGATCCAACGGCCCTGTCTATCGGCGACTTGAAAAACCTTTCAACCATACTTGACGTGGCATCCACTAGGGGTGCGTTCAAGGCCAACGAGATGGCGGGTGTGGGTTTTTTATACAACAAACTGCAGGCGTTCCTAGCCAAGGTGGCACCGGAACAGAAACCTGAAGAGAACAAAGCGGCGGCCCCGGCCACTGCGGAAGGAAAATAACATGGCGACACTGATGAACGTGAACAACCAGGCCATGCCAATGGGTGACAACACCGGGCAGGCAGGTGATGGACAGACTGGACCAAAGAGACACTTCAAACACATCGGAGAGTTAGCGGACACTTCGAAAGCCAAAGTGGTGATCCTGTACAGGACTGTGCCAGGCGAGGCGGACAACTGCCTCGTGGTTGGAACCAAGTTCCTGCCAGACATGTACCACAATGGTCTCATGAAGGCCGTGGAATCAGAGGGCGGACAGTCAGCAGATGAACTAGCGGACTACATCGGCAGGCAGACATTCGCGGATGGCACCAACATGTTGGCCATGCTACACAACGACAACTACATCAAGAAGTTCAAGACCAAGGAGATAATGGTCACTTACGGATCAGGCGCGGACGGCAGGATCCTGTTGAACAAGTTGAACGAGATGATAGCCAAGGAGAAGGGCGTAGCCGTCAAAGACCTAGCCAAGGATCCAGACGCAGTTGAGCAGAAGGCACCAGCCAAGAAAGCAACCAAGAAAGCGGATGCCAAGACGACAGCCGCCAAAGAATAGCACTTGGGTACAGTTGACGAAGGACTTCGTCAAGGAATGGCCGGAGGTGTTGGAGGGACTACAGTTCCAGAACATGCCGGTCAAGTACCTGATGTACATCAACATTATACTCAAGAACAACATCACCATACACTACGACATAGCCAAGGAACTGCGTAAGAAGAAGCAGGCCACCATAGCACGGTTCCTCAAGGAGACCATAGAGACACACTACCAGAAGATCAAAACCGTGGATCTCAAGTTTGACATGCCCGCGCTGAAAAGGGACATGGAATCTCGGACTTCTCTGTTGATGGCTAAGACTTTTAAGAGATAGAATTAAATTTTTGTTTCAACCAAGACAGCTCATAGGACAACATCAAAGCATCCTTGTTATCTTTGTTTGACTTAAAGTACTCTACAGCGTCCATGGCTCCTTTTTGGACCCACTCCGCATTTTTTCCACTACCCAGTTCACACCATTTCTTAAGTCTAAATCTAGATTCAACGGTGGGTTTCATCTCACACAATTTTATCACTTCTCGGAAAGCCACACGCCAACTGATCTCGGGTGTGGTATTAAAATGACTGGTACCACATATCTTGGGTACCACCGTGTGTGGTTGTGATAGTGTAAAATCCAACCTCGGGTGTATAGTGGACAGACACAGATGCTTGTTGTAAAGTATCACAGCCCTGTGACCGTATTCCAATCCATTTACGGGATTCCTGCAGTGGAATATGTAATGGCAGGCCTCTCGCAACCTGTCGGGTTGAAAGGTAAAATCAAAGTCTTCTGCTAGATCTACGGTAGGAAACACAGCAAAGAAGTAGTCAGTCTCACTCATTGATGCCGCTGTATGATATGCCTGGGTGCGTCCTTTGATTCCATGACTTCGTTTGGCTCTAGGAAATTTTTCCTTAAGCTTCTTCCAGTTTTCATCGGCATTAGGCTCGTCATAGGAAAGGAATATTATGTCCATGGGTCGTACATTATATTCAAACTCAAAATGAACACTTCTGTGTATATCAGAGAACTTTTTAATTTTCTTGTCGCCCGGCACTAGCATTATATCCTTGGTCCTTCCCCAGGTGTACATCTTTTCGTCTTCCCAGAAACTGGGATAAAAATTTGGCAGTGATGTGTCGCTAATGTCTTTGTTCAGCATCCATTGGTAAAAAGTTTCTATTCCGTTGTATGCTCTAATCGGATCCTGCAACTTGAAAAGTGTTTTTGTTATTGGTTGCTGAAATAGTGTTGAATGTTCGTGATAGTGTATATCCTTGAAATCTCTCAAAAAAGAGATTACATTCATTTGTTCTTTGAATTTCTTTGTTGGTACTAATAGTATATTACCTTCCTTGTTCAAGCCACCCATGGAATGAGTAGTATACCAAACGTGAATCTGATCACGTTCGTGTTGCTCTGGTATAAAGTCTATATCTATGTCTTGTATTTTTACAAAATTTGAAAAGAACCAGAAGTATTCTGTTTTTACATCATTGACTACACTTTTCAAAATTTCAAAATAACTTCTCACAAACGGCACCACACGAGTGTCAGCAAATGGAGAATTTATGTGTTTAACATTTTTGAATCTTACCTGAACACTATCGAATCCCATTGAATTTTCTAATCCTTTCACAGATGTAATCCACCTCTTCTGTACTGAGGTGTGGGTATATCGGCAAACTCAATGATGTAGCACATATGTGGTCGGCGTTCTTGTACCTGTTTTTACTGTCTAGTGTGTCCTTGTAATGTATCTTGGTTTCTATTCCATGCTGTTTGAGATATTTCATCAACTCGTCTCTCCTATCGCTTAATATCACTAACTTGTGATGACTTGCTCGCGTGTTTGGTCGTGTTTCTATGAAATTTGCATCAGGTAGATTCTTCTTGTATCTTTTAAGTACCTTCCCCCTCATCCTCTGTAATCTATCGAACTTGTCCAGCAACAACAGTAATTGATGTGCGTGGTCCTCTGGTATCAAACTGTTATATCCATAATCATTATTGTCCGACAGACCATGCCTGCGTAGAGATTTTACGGTGTCATAAACATCCTTGCTATCGATAAGCACCATCCCTCCAGAACCAAAACTAGGCATGTTCTTCATAGGATCAAAACTGAAAACGCTTACGTCTCCAAGTTTTCCCGACGGTGTCTTGCCATAACAGGCGCCCTGTGACTGTGCGGCGTCCTCGATCAAAGGTATCCTGTGTGCATCACAGTAGTTTCTGAGTCGATCATAATCCGCCAGATTTCCAAACAGGTTAACATAAAGCACGGCCTTGGGCAGTCCTATTATTCCCCAGTCGCCGATGTTTCCTTGTTTATCTACATCTACGAAACGAACATTGGCTCCGGTCCTCCTGATTGCTCCGGCTGTTGCGATGTAACTGAGCACCGGACAAATCACCGTGTCATTTTTGCCGATGCCCAGTGCCTTGAGTGCAAAGTATAAACCGTCTGTGGCACTGCCAACTCCCACCGCATACTTCCTTTTGTATTTCTTTGCTATCTGTTTTTCTAATTCTGTGAGATACTTGCCATAGAGCACATCGCCTGACCGCCATACTTCCTTGGCACGTCTGGTCAATCTCCAACTGTAGTCCGCATACAGTCTGTCAACACCATTAAATTTTATTCTGTAACCACTCATAATATTTCTCTAGCCCCTCATCAAATGATGTCTTGGGTTGATATCCAAGCAGATCCTTGGCCCTGTTGATGTCAAGTGTGCCCCTGCGAGGATAGAGTTTGTGAGCACCTGTGTCCACAATGTCACTTTCGCTACCTGTAACTGCTATGATCTTTTCCGCCGCATTTCGCAGTGAAACGGAGTTACCAGCAGTGATGTTGAAACTCTTGTTACTGACCTCTGACAACGTGGCCCTGATTATACCATCCGCGGTGTCGTTGATGTAGGTAAAGTCCACTTTGTTATCGCCGTCATGTACAGTCAGTGTTTCGTTGTACATGGCCTTCTGGAAGAACTTGCTGAGCACACGATCCTCCATATCGCCCGGTCCGTACACACCACTAGGTCTTACGATAGCGTAGTTGATGCCGTGCTGTTGATGATAGTGCTTTACAAAACGCTCCGCGGTCAGTTTGGCCTCACCGTACAGGTTATTGGGTTTGGTGATGGCGTCCTCTTTTGTGCCATCTGAAAAATGCCCGTAAATCATCGATGAACTTATGAAGACGAATTTCTTTACCGGCATGTGTTGGCAGTGCCATAACAAGTTCACCGTTCCACCTATCACGTTCTGAACACCAATCCATGGATCGTTGTTAACCAGCTTGGCTCGTGGATAGGATGCCAGGTGTATCACGTAATCAGGCTTAGGCCTGAACGCTGACAGCACAGCATTACTATCTGTGACGTCACCTTCCTGTCTATATACTTCCTTGGTCCAGTTTCTCTGTCTCCATCTGTATAATTTTTTTAGTTCTTCTGATGTTATCACACCATATGTTTCCTTGTTGTCCATGGCAGTGACGTGGTGTCCCATCTCCAGTAATCTTTCCACTATTCTGGATCCTATGAATCCGTATGCTCCTGTTACCAGTATTCTCATCAAAATTCCTTCTTTATCTGTACTGCGGTGCTTTTGATACAACTGTCTTTAGCACCTTGTATTGTTTTGTCATTAATTTTAACACTACAACTGGCGGAAGGTTTAACACTACACCCCGCTAATAGTAATAATAACACAATCAATGATTTCATCCTAGCACCTTTATACCGTACTTGCTGGTAAATGCCCGACCGTCTTCCCTGTCGTTCACTATCGGCTGGCCCTTGATGTTCAGGCTGGTGTTTAAGAGTATAGGGCAACCAGTCTGCTTTTTCCATTCTGTGAGCAGTGCGTGGAAGCCTGGATTGTCCGTCTTACGCACGGTTTGAACCCTGGAAGTGTGATCATAGTGTATTATGGCAGGAAACTCTTTACCATGCGTACACGCCGCTGTAAATTGCATATAAGGGGTGTTTTTGACGGCTTTAGGCAGGGTAAAATACTGGTGTACATCCTCCTCTAATATGGCTGGTGCGAATGGTCTGAATTGCTGTCTCTTCTTTATGGAATTTACCAGATCCTTGGTGTCCTCACCCCTGGGGTCGGCCAGCAGTGATCTATTACCAAGTGCTCGTGGACCAAACTCGGCCCTACCACTAGCCACACCCACCATCCGGTTTTCCTTAAGTTCTTTTATCAGACTGTCCACGGGATATTCACCTTCGATGTTGTGTCCTAGGAACGGATGCTCCCAATTCAAGTGGGATTTCTGATGTGCCGCAATGCAACCCAGGCTCGATCCTGCGTCTCCGGGATTGGGCATGATCCAGATGTTGTCGAACAGGCCCATGTCCGCCAGTTTGCGATTGGCCGCACAGTTGAGGGCGACTCCTCCTGCATACACTAGATTACGTGACCCATACTTACTTGCCCTAGTCCATAGGTCGGCGAGGCATTCCTCAGTGACTTCCTGTATGCTGGCCGCTATGTCCATCACATCGGCCTCCGGGTGCCAGTCATTCAATCCTCTGTGTAAATTTTTCTTCAAACTGAACGGTGATTGGTTCACGAAATCGTTGTATATGTCTTCCTTGTATTTTGGCTTGCCGTATGCGGCCATGCCCATTAAAATATATTCCTCTTCAGCAGGTTTGAGTCCACAACGATGTGTGAACGCACTGTAAAGTATTCCTATGCTGTGTGGATACCTTACGGTCTCTTTCCTGTCTATCCATACTTTGTCTGCGGTTGATATTGACACCGTGTCCCACTCACCTATGGCATCCACTGTGAGTATGGTAGCGCCATCGTCCCGGAACGGTGAAGTGAAGTAGCCAGCCGCCGCGTGTGAGTCGTGGTGCTTGACGTACTCGTCGATCTTTATTCCAAAGTGATCCAGATGCCACAGTGGCATCTCCGTATAACTGATAGCAAGTCCGTATTGTCCCGCGTACAACTGCCTGGTCTTTTTCAATAATGGTTTCTCGTAATAAACAACCTTGTCGAAAGGTCCAAAGGTGCGTGCCTCGTCCACTATCCGTTGATTCAAGTAATGGTCGTTCTTGATCTTGCTGTACCTCTCCGCGTGTGCGGCCCACAGGATCTCGCCAATTCCCGAACTGTAGTCCACCACGGCCATGGCGGCGTCGTGGTTCATGCAGTTGATGCCTAGTATTTTCAATGATTCCTCCTGCCGTCGAACACACAAAGGAAATGCAGTCCTTCTGCTCCTGTTTCCACCCTATGGTGAACTCCATCCTCGATCAGTACCACATCTCCGGCGTGTACATCATGTGGCTTATCGTCGAGATAGATTGTTCCTGTCCCTTTGACAAAGTAATAGACTTCTTCCTGTCCTGCATGTTTGTGCCCCGATGTGCTCTTGTGGGGATTCAATTCAGTGGTGCTTACCACAAGATTCTTGAGGTGCGTGTTGTCCTTGACCACGTATCGTTCATCCTGTTTTACTATGTCACCTATGTTTTCTAGATTTATCTTCATGCCATTCTCAAAACTTTTTTAGTTTTGTCCAAATACTGCTCCCACTGTTCCAGCGTGATGTCGTACTCGAAATTCTGTGTGTGCTCGTTTTTTCTCAACAACTTGGCTCCGTTCTTGATGTGGAACCGTTCCGCCATCTCCGTTAATGGACTCAGGGTTATCAATCTTTCTATGTGATGCTCACGTTTGAATTTCTTGTACACCTCATTGAGTATGTGTTTGCCGCCACCCTTCTTTCGTGCCCACACCGTGTAGGCTATCGCTATCCTGCCCACTAGTCCGCCACGCAGTATGCTCTGGTTGTAGGCATCGTGTGACATCAACGCCATCTCCTCCACTGATGCTGGCACGTCGTTGGTGAAGGCCAGACAGATAATTGCGGCCGTGTCTCCAGCCTCATCTCGTAATCCCAGTATGCGTTTGCCATCGCTCTTGCGGAAATCAACTGAAAGTTCTGGACGCACAGGATCCTCTGTTATATCTATGTGTTTTAGATCCACAAGCTCAAATCGTGGATTGCGTGTGAACAGATCCTTCAGTTTCTGTTTTATCTGATCCATCGATTACTTGTATATGAACGGATCTTTTTTCTTGAGTTCTTTCAGTCTCTTCCTGTAGCGGATCTCTTCCCTGATCTTGTTCCACAACCTTTTGAACCATCTGATCATCTTTTTCCTCCTATTATTTTTTCAAACGTTGGTAACATTAATTTTACAGCATCCGAGTGTGCTTGGTCAAGCGGATGTGTTGTGGCACGTTCATAATCGTTCAACAGTGCCCATTGGTTGAATCCCATCATCCTCTCCCCGAACGAGAACCACTTGGTAATATCTATCTCTGTATGAAGTGCGTTCATCAAACCGTCCACCTCCTTGTGGTGTTTGAACTTGTTGTAGAACAAGGTGTTGTCTGCCAATGTGAAAAAGAATGGAATTCTTTTCTTCTCCAATATGTTCTGTAGCCACGTGATCGATTTCCACGCGAGATATATCTCATGATATTCGTTGGCCGCGTGTTTGTACAGGCTATCTGCGAAATCACGCACTCCCGTCTTGGAAATATCCTCTTTTCTCTTCTGCCAGATCTCCTGTTGTATCTGTGATTCAGCCAATTTGTCCATGGCTTCGTCATGTCCTGCCCTGGTGTCCCATGGCGACACAGACACCCATCTATCACGTCCCAACATCTTGTGTTCTGGCATCGCCCAGTCATACCTGGAAGGGAAACTCCACATCACGGCCACCACACCTATGTCTTGTGTATCGTGCACGGCAGTGAAAACACGCCTGGCTATGGCCTGATTGCCCAATCCCCCAACGGCAGTGCACACGTACTCCATGCCAGAGTGTTCACACAATCGATGTGCCCACGTTTTTCGTGATGGTGTGTTGCCTTTTACATCGTCACTTAACTCATTGCCGAACGTGAAACTGCAACCACCTGCTATGAATTTCTTAGTCATATATTCTCAAAACCTTATTTAAAAGGGGAAACATGTCTCCGAAATTTTCATTTCTGTACCTATCTGTCTGCAGTATGCGTGCCTTTCTCTGTTCTCTGATCTCGGGGGTGTCTCTGTCCGCCGCGTTCATGAAACGTATGCTGGGCTGGTAGTCCGTCAGCATGTGATATCTATCTGTAACAATCTCCTTGACCTGCCGGGGCAGTGTCTGTATGTTGAACACGTCTGGATCAAAACAAGTGTTGACGTAGAAGAATTTGGGCTGGTACTGTGCGACCCACAAAGCCATTTTTGCCCAGTTGAACACGTTGAATACCGATACTGTCGAACATATCTGGAAGTCCATGTTGTCTGTTTTCATTTCTTTGAATTTGACCAGATTTTGATTCACTTCCCTCCACTTGGCAGGATGCCTCTGGTACTCGAAAGGTGCCCCAACGTCGTCGATGCTGAACGCCACTTCCACGTGTTTGAAATAACTCCACAGGTCAAATATTTCCTGTGGTGGTAACTGCGTGCCGTTGGTGTTGTAGTGTATGTCTATGTTCTTGGCGTATCCTTTCTCAACACAGTGCATCAAGATCTTGAAGTGATCCTTGATCATGAACGGTTCTCCTCCCGTGAACTCAAAATACTCCACGTGCTTGAGATCTTCCTGCAGGTCCTCGAAGAACTGTGGGTTACGCTTGGGCCATCCACCCTCTTTTAAATTTTGCCTTGCCACGGGATTCTCACCGTAGTCCAATTCCTCCTGGGCCCATTTCGAGGAACTCCAGGATCCACATATCCTACACTTGAGGTTACACACGTTGCCCAACTTAAAGTCAATGAACTTCAGCGTTGGCTCGCTATCAGGTGTCCATTCAGTCAGGCTCTTCTGCATCTTGTATATGCTGTTCTGTCTCTTGGACGTCTTGCCCGCGTCCTCCTCCTGCCAACAGCTCTGGCAACCTGCTGGGCGTTCTCCTTTACGGAACTGCTCCCGTAGATCGGCCATGTATTCCGTGTCTTGTATGGATTTGAGACTCTGTTGATACACCTTCACCCCCGGCACACTGCCTTTGTACAGACAACATGGAGACGCGCCACCATTAACATCCACTTCCAGGTGCGTCCATGGCAACGGGCACACGTTTGATTTTATATACTTGTCCACCACTCCAACGCTTTCTTGTTCTTGCTCAATATTTTCTTTATGTCTGTGCCACGTATGCGATCTAGCCTTTCGATCTCTGCCTTGCCGTCCTTTTGACCTTTCTTGTACACACCCTCGTCATAGACTAGTTCATTGTTCCTCTTC
>Ga0222719_10004289_pt1 | contig 12522 bp, 10 predicted proteins | sample C33_34DmetaG_FD_165039 | JGI IMG/M metagenome (GOLD analysis project Ga0222719, IMG submission 165039) | Estuarine water microbial communities from San Francisco Bay, California, United States - C33_34D | ecosystem: Environmental > Aquatic > Marine > Unclassified | place: USA: California...
TAAGAAAACTTTTATTGTTTCAAAAGTTATTTCACAACAAAAAGGACAAGAAAACTCAGACACGATTATGCTTCATTTAATTGAAGATATTGGATACTATTCAAATCTTCAAAATGTCAATAAAAGCTATCGTGGTAATGGATTAACAATCAATAAAAAAATTGCATATAATTTTTTAGACAAATATCTTGTTGAAGGTAATCGATCCCCAAAACAAAACATGAAATTGATTGTTCCAAATTTGAGTCCATTAGAGGCAATGATTTGGATTAAAAATCAATGCAAAACGAGTGAAGGTTTACCATTCTATTTGTTTACATCTTTAACATCAGACAATATGTTTATGGTCGATTTGGGATCGATGATTGAAGAAGGTGTTATTAATCCAAAGTATCCATACAAGATGGGAGCGATGGTTGCCAAATCTAATGATCCAAATGTAAAACGTAGAATCATTTATGACTACGAACAGAAGGACATTGATGACCTATACTCAATGATTGCAAAAGGTTTAATTGGTTCTAAATATGAGTATATTGATGTGTTGACAAATCGGAAACGATCTTTTCATTTCGACATTAATAAAGATTTGCTTGAACCATTGTTGGGTAAAGGTATTGCACAGGCCAATCAACCAAACTTTTTGTATACATCTGATTACAAATATAAAGAAAAACCATTCAATGTATATAATAGTCGAACTATTTCTCGTATTGGTGGGATCGATGCGTATCGAGATAAAGAAGAACAACCGTATCCACTTGCATTCGGAGAAGGTCGAACTACAGCCGATTATAAATTAAATGTAATTGCAGAATCAATGGATCAATTGATGATGAAGGCTCCATTAAAACTTGATATCCCCGGCGCTGACTTTATTGATGGGGACAAACACTCGACTGTGGGTTGTCAGATTCGTGTTGAGTTTCCCATCAGTCTACCAGCTGGTGCAGTCGATCAACCAAAGATCGATACGAAAAAGTCAGGAGATTACTTAATATTTGCGGCAAGACACAAATTCAAATTAGAAAAATATGATTTGTCATTGTCTTGTCTAAAACTTGCGAACTATAGAGCTCAGTCATGATACCAGATAGATTACAAGATTTTTACGGAGATCAGGTCAGATGGTTTACTGGATTGGTTGTTGATATCAACGATCCACTTAAACTTGGACGAATCAAAGTTAGAATCTATGGTGTTCATTCTGATGACAAGCAAGCAATACCAGATGATGATTTGCCTTGGGCTCAAACTGTCACACCAATCACCGAAGGTGGTACAACAGAATGGGGTAATCCATTAGGTGTACAACCAAATGCAATGGTGTTTGGTTTCTTCATGGATGGACAAAGTTCTCAGTTACCTTTAATCCTTGGGTCAATGCCAAAGTATGAAGGTCCAGACAGAGACATTAAGTCAGTCAATCGTCTTGCTCGTGGTGAGAACACCATTACAAGAACACCAAACACAGTCATTGGTGAACCTGACACTGCATACGATGCAAAGTATCCACACAACAAAGTAACACAAACTACTTCTGGCCATGTGATTGAGATTGATGATACTCCAGATGCAGAACGTATTCATGTGTTTCATAAGTCTGGGACATTCATTGAAATGCGTCCAAACGGTGATGTGGTAACACAACATAAGAATGGCTGGAGAAGTGTTACTGGTAATGATAAATTATATGTATCGAATAATCTAGATATCCAAGTTGCAGGAAATCTAAATATTGCAGCAAACACAGGAACAATTCAAATTGGATCTGGAGATGTTATTGCATCAGAGGTTTCATTGGTAACACATTTTCATGACAACCAAGATGAAGCGTTAAGTAACAATGGACCAACTTCACCTCCATTCAAAATTGGTCAAGAATTTGGTGAAGTTTCTGGTGTGTCTGGTTCTGGTTCTGGATCAGCTTCTGTCACTGATCCATTATTGGTAGCAATTACGTTTGATACTTGATATAAATAGTAACAAGAATTTGGAGTTATTTGAATGTCATTAGATATTACAAGTGCGGAAAACGCATTACAACTTAAACTAGACGCACTTACAAATGATAATAATGTGTCTGAGTTCGTGTATGCGATGAAGGCTGTCGAACAATTAAAGTCGATTCAGATAACCGCATTTGACACACTCGATGATTTACCAAATGCGGGAACATATATTGGTCGTATTGCATATGTCACTGGTGAAACTGGTGTTTATTTTTCAAACGGAACTCGTTGGGTTGCGGTTGCAACATCACAGACACCAGACTTTACAAGAGCATTACTAGATCCTGTAACTGAATCGGAAATTGATTATAATGGTGTTGCAACAGCTGCGGATACTGATGTTGATTATGGTGCGGTAACTGATCCGTCAGTTGACACAAGTCTAGACTATGGGTTTGACTATTCAAATGACAATGCGGGTGGTGCAGGAGATATTTACGTAGATCCTAATGACTGGTCGTTTACGATCTATGATGGATCAACAAGACGTGGTATCAAACATCTACGTGCTGATTTAAACAACAGAAACTTCAGCACGATGTCTGCGAACAATCAGGGATTTGCACAGTTATACAAAAGCAATAATACTACGGCAACTGATGGACTAGTCGCTGTTCCGATGTCTGGAACAAGAGTCAATGATACTCGTATGGGTTCATTAAATGTTGAAGGATACTATCAAGTTAATTATGAAGGATGGTATGAAGTCAGACTTGATGGGCATTTGAGTACGACTGGCTGGATAGGATTCGGTACAGTTGGTAGTTATGCTACTGTTGAAGGTGATGTTTCTCAAGGTCCGGATGAATACACAATGCAGTATGTAGATGAAACAGGTGGATTTCAATTAGTAAGAGTTGTTTATATCCCTTACGGCACGGCATTGACTCCGTATCTGATTCCTGTAAATACAGATACACCGGTTACAATCTATGGTAACTCAAGTTGGATTGCTGGTAACGTAAACACGGCTTATACATATTTAACGCAAATGAATATTAGGTTCTTAGGATCTAATACTGCAACTAATTCCTATCAGGTGAGTGAATAATGGCAACACGAGTAAGATTGAGACGTGGGACGACTGCACAAACAACATCATTTACTGGTGTTGAAGGTGAAGTTACAATTGATACGGATAAGAAAACATTAATTGTTCATGATGGATCTACAGCTGGTGGCCATGATTTATTAAGAGCTGATGCACGACGTGGTTGGATTCGATCTGAACATTTTGTTAATAATGGGACATGGACAAAAAATAATAAACCAGATTTAAAGAGAATTGAAGTCCATGGCTGGGGCGGAGGTGGTGGTGGAGCTACTGGCGCCGGTGGAGGTGGTGGTGCTTCAGGTGGTCACGGGTATATAGTATTAGAAGCTAGTGCTGTAACAGAAAACGTTACCATTACTATTGGAACAGGTGGAGCGGCAGGAGCCGCCGGAACAGCATCTGCTTTCGGTTCCTATTTGACTGTGAACGGTGGTAACTTCGGCAACAATGACGGAACTGGTGGATCATCTGGAACTACCACTGGAACAAACACGATAGATATGGGTGGACATCCTGGTGGAAATGGTGATGGAACGTCCATTGGTGGAAACGGTGGTGGGCCCGGCGGTGGTGGTCAGGCTGCAGCTTACGGAAAGAGTGGCGGTGGTGGTGCCAGAAACACCGCAGGAGCTCAAGGATCAGTCATGATTTATGAAATTTACGGAGAAGTATAAATGGCAACTCAATTACAAGTAAGAAGGGGCACAACTGCCGAACTTCAAAGTTTTACTGGAGCAGAGGGTGAGATCACTGTCGATACAGACAAGGATACTCTCGTTGTCCATGATGGTTCCACTGCGGGTGGCCACCCATTACTAAGAGCTGATCAAGCAAGAGGTTGGACGCTTACCGAGCATTTTACTGCTGATGGCACATGGACTAGTACTGGTAAAGATGGTCTTAAAAGGATTAAAGTTACATGTTGGGGTGGCGGGTCTGGTGGTGGTGCAGGACAAAACGGTTATGGTGCAGGCGGTGGATCACAAGGTGGATACGGATACGTAATACTTGATGTGGCAAGTGTGACAGATAATGTTACCGTTACCATTGGACAAGGCGGTGCCGGCGCAGTGAGTTCTGGAGCAGTAGCCGGTTCCGGAACTTCTACTACGTTTGGAAGTTATATCACTGCTAGTGGTGCAACAGGGACGAATAGTAGGGTGGACGTAGGATATCAAGGCCCTATGCCTCCGGGACGAATCACTGGTACAAATACAGTTGAACTTGGTGCTATTTGTGGTGATACTGGGCATGGTGAACCATCGAATCAAGTCTATGAAGGTTACGGTGCAGGCGGTGGACCTGGCGGTGGTTTCGAAACTAGCGGTGGTAGCGGTACACAAAAAAATGGATACGGTGTCTGTGGTGCTGGCGGTGGGGCAGGACTGAATACCGGCGGTGATGGTGCTCCTGGTTCAGTATTAGTTGAAGAGATTTATGGAGAAGTATAATGGCAACAGCTAAACCTTATTTCAAATTGCAAAATAATGTTGTTATTGGGGGTTCATTAAAATATGAACAGCCAGAAGATGAAGGTGATATCACGTGGGTAGAAAATACAAAACTTAAATCAGTCGGTATAGGTAGTGTTTTACATGAAGATCATTGGCACACTGCATGGACTGATAAAATGAAAGATAGTGATGGTAATGTGGTGAATGTAGATAAATGGATTAAGATCAATTTTGACGGAACATTTCATTCTGATTCTGGAAATTTAAGTCCAGCCTAATTAGGAAATTTTTATGGCTAAAGTATATTCATTCGAAGACGGTAATATATCTAATAAACCAATTACCAGTTCTACTACTCGCACATATAGAGATGTTGACCTGACGTTTACTAAAAAACCGTCAGGTGATGTCTATAAGAAAACTGATGCGGCGGCCGTAAAACAATCTGTCAAAAATATTCTTATGACAAATCGCACTGAGAAACCCTTTGAACCATTTTATGGTGGGAATCTCAATGATCTTCTTTTCAATCTATCAGAAGCATACAGTGATTTCGAAATCGAAGAACAAATAACTCTTGCCTTAAATAACTATGAACCAAGGGCAAGGGTCTTAAATGTCAAATCAAAACTTACACCGGATAGAAACATGATCGGTGTGAGTGTGACATTTAAAATCTTAACAACAAATCAAGTAGATACCACAGTATTATCACTGACGAGGGTGAGATAAATGGCCGTTATCAAATCATCAGACCTAGACTTTGATGCAATTAAAGGTAATTTAAAATCATATTTTGAGAACACATCTGAATTTGCAGATTATGATTTTGAAGGATCTGGACTTTCAAATATTCTAGATGTATTGGCATATAATACACACTTGAATGGTTTGATTGCAAACGTAGGTATCAATGAGTCATTCCTTAGTTCATCACAATTAAGATCTTCTGTCATTGCTCACGCACAAACACTTGGATATGATGTTAAATCCAGAACGGCCTCGATGGCTCTTATAAATGTTTCAGTTGTCACTTCTGATACATCAACTCAAACATTGACTTTACCAGCTGGTACAGAGTTTACAACAGATGTTGATGATGTTGTATATTCATTTAAAACACTTGAGAATTATACTGCGATTAATGACGGAACAGGAACCTTTGTATTTAAAACAAGTTCTGGTTCCACATCAATTCCTGTTTATGAAGGGTCATCAAAGACAAAAACTTATCTCGTTGGCCAAGTAGATGATGAACAAGTGTATGTAATACCAGACACTACAGTTGACACAACGACACTCCGAGTACTAGTGTATGATAATCCAACTGCGTCTAATTATACAACATATTCAAATATCAACGAAGTTGTTAGAATTACCTCAACATCAACCGTTTATATAGTAAGCGAAGTTCCTAACGGTTATTATGAATTGACATTCAGTCAAAATAATGTGTTAGGAAAATCACCAGAAGCAAACAATAAAGTTGTTGTCACATATTTAAGTCCAGTGGGTGCAGACGCAAATGGTGGTGAAACCTTTGTCACTGATTTTGAATTATTAAGTACATCTCTTACTGTATCAACCGTTTCTTCTTCTGCTGGTGGGTCAACAAAAGAATCTATTGCTTCCATCAAACAAAATGCTCCAAGGACGTATGCAACACAACAACGACTTGTGACAGCAGAAGATTATGTTGCAATTATTGCAAATCGATACTCATCAGTATTGGACGATGTTGTAGCTTGGGGTGGTAATGATAATGTTCCTCCTATCTACGGAAGAGTATATGTTGCATTGAAATTTAAAGATGGGATTGATGCAGATACAAAACAAACAACAAAAGATGCAATATCTGGATTGTTGAGCCCAAGTCTTGGTATTATGTCAATTGATACTTATTTCACAGATCCAACAAATACCTATTTAGAACTCAGCACATTTTTTGATTTTAATCCAGATCAGACAGGGTTTACTGCACAGACAACAGAGAATCTTGTGTCGCAAACGATCTCAAATTATTTCGCAACAAATTTGAATAAGTTTGAATCTGTGTTTAGACGTTCAAATCTTTTGGCTGTGATTGATGATTTATCTCCTGCCATTCTAAATTCTCGTATGGATGTTAAGATTCAACAGAGATTGGTCCCCGATGCAGATGATGAGTTGGGACGTGTTTCAAACTATAAAATTTATTTCCCTGTAGTATTGGCCAATCCTGATGATGTAAACTATACAATAACATCATCTAATTTTACTTACAACGGAGTATCATGTCAGTTTAGAAATAAATTAAACTCAACTACTTTGCAGATTACAACCCCTAATGGATCTCTTATTGTAGGAAATGCTGGAATATACGATACTGCAACTGGAACAGTAACGATTACAGGTGTGAATATTACTGCATACGACGGAGATTATATTCGTATTACTGCAACTCCTGCAAATCAAAGTACTATTAAACCATTACGTAATTATTTCCTTTCGTATGATACAGGAAGATCAGTAACATCTTCAACAGTTGATTACGAAACTACGGCAGTCACTCTATGACAACAAGACATAGAATCGATGATGTAAATAGAAGAGATATTAACTTTAGACAATCTAAGGTTAAAGATGTCTTGCCTGAATATTTTGTCACAGAAAATCCAAAGTTAATTTCTTTTTTAGAAACCTATTATCAGTTTTTAGATAGTTCTGGTGATCATTCTTTTAAGACAGAAATTGATGTCCTTTCATCAGCAAGAGATATTGATCAAACAAGTGAAGAAAATTTAGATCAGTTGATTAAAGAAATTGGAAATGGATTACAGTCCTCTGCGTTTTTTGATAATCCCAGATTGATGACAAAACTCCTTTCTGATTTCTATCGTTCTAAAGGTACGATACTTTCTGCTGAAGGATTCTTTAAATCATTTTTTAATGAAGAAGTGACAATTGAATATCCAAAGGTAAAGATGTTTACTATCAATGATAAAGATAATACATACCTTTCACACAGAATAGGATTTGATTCACAAAAATTTATACAAGACAATCGAAGATATCAAGTATTTTCTATCTTAATCAAGGCTGGTATTTCGGTTGCAGACTATCAAAATCTGTATAAGAAGTTTGTGCATCCTGCTGGATTTTATTTTGAAGGTGAGGTTCTTGCAGAGACGAGCTCAAATCTTTCTGATTCTGCACAAAGTGGTGTTGATTCAGATGAGATTAGGGGTAACATTGTAATTGGTCCACAGTTGACTGGAGAAGTGGATATGCAGTCAGTCTCTTCATTTGCTCAGATTACTGGTATTATTGATTCAAATGGACAAGATATTAGAGTTTTTCTTGATCAAACCATTGATGTCTATCAAGATCTTACTGCTGCTGAACTTGATGGATTCTATGATGATATTAAACAGATTCTTACACCGAACTCATTCACGTTCGATGATAGTGCAGATGTGGTTGGACCAGATACAACTATCACTGTTGAAACAATGGATAACACAATGTTTACAAGATATCTCAGTGACTCTGCAATTTGATATAAATAAAGTTATAAATTTTAAAGGTGTGCTATGACAAGGCAAACAATCGCAACAGGATCATCTGCAAATGACGGGACGGGGGATACTCTCCGTCAAGCGGCAGAAAAGATCAATGAAAACTTTGTAGAGATCTATCAAAAGTTTGGTGGAGACAGTGATGTTTTATCGCCTTATGTAAGTATTACAGGTACAGGTGTCACCCTTGATCTAGGATCGTATCAATATTTGTTAAGTGCAAATCCAGCTCCTACTGCAAATAGAACTGTATTGTTACCCGATGCTTCTGGTAATATTGTAATTGATACTGCAACGCAGACTCTTACAAATAAAACATTGACTTCTCCGTCAATTAATGAAATTATTAACAGTGGTACATTAACTCTACCAACGTCAACAGATACTTTGGTGGGTAGGGCAACATCAGATACTCTGACAAATAAGACAATTAAAAATCCTTTAATTGTTGCTCCCAAGATCGGTGATCGATTAACTGATTCAGCTGGTAATGAATTTATTAAATTCACCTCTGTAGTAAGTGCGGTGAATCAAGTTACGTTTACAAACTCGGCAACTGGTAATCCTCCAATTATTGCTGCAACAGGTGATAATACACATGTTAATTTAAATATTAACTCAAAGGGAACTGGTTCTGTAAGATTTGATAAAGTTGCATACCTAACTTCTACAATTACCGCAAGTGGAGATGCTTCAGATGAAGTATCATATATAGTTTGTAATTCTGGTTCTGCTCTTGCGGTTGGATTGAATGATGGAACAACAGTTGGTGAATTTAGAATTTTCACAAATAAAGGAGCAGGAACAGCTACGGTAACTCCTGATAATTTTGCACAAGGAACATCATTTGCCATGACACAATACGGTGCGGCAAATTGTATATGGGATGGCACAAACTGGTATTTGACTGGTTGGGATTCAGCACGAGTTACGGTATCTTAATAGGGAATTAAAATGGCAGCAATTATAACTGATGCATTAAGAAAAAATATTGCAAATACATTTCTGACCGAAGTGAATACGAGTGGTGATTCTCACGAGTTCTATATCGGAATCGGTAAGTCAGATGCGTATCCAAACAATGATACATTGGTAAACCCAACTGCAACATATCGTACTGAACTAGAAGCTCGTAATAACATGCAATCTGTAAAAAAAGTTACAAATGCTTCATTTGTTATTCCTCGTAATAACTGGTCTTCTGGTACAATTTATCCTGCATTCAGTGACACAACTGTAGATATTGACGATAACAAATACTATGTGTTGACTGAGGACAATGAAGTTTACATTTGTTTGCAAAAGGGTAGAGACGCAACTGGTGCAGCCAACCCATCAATTGTAAAACCAAGTTATACTACCGCTGGTGTTTCTGATGTACAGTCATTTGAAACTTCTGATGGTTATCGTTGGAAGTTTTTGTATGCACTTTCTGCTACAAAATCATCCGCATTCCTCTCCGCTGGGTGGATGCCTATTGAGGTAATTCAAGGTGCGGGTGGTGATGGTTTTCAGGTTCAACAGAAAGGAATTCAAGATGCTGCAACGGCGGGTCAGATAGTCGGTATTGAAGTTGTAAGTGGTGGTACTGGTTATTCCTCTGCACCTACTGTGACAATTAACGGTAACGGACAGAATGCAGTTGCAACTGCAACAATTTCTGGTGGAACAGTTGTAAAAGTTGAAATGAATAATGAATCAGCTGGAATGGGTTCAGCATACAATTATGCAAGTGCAAGTGTGTCTGGTGGATCCCCTACAACTGCGGCAGCATTAAGACCAATTATTGGGCCGATTAATGGTATCGGTGCAAACGCCCTTGATGATTTAAAAGTAAAATCATTAATGTTTAACACCAAACCATCTGGAGAAGAAAATGGAGATTTCATTACAGACATTGAAATCCCATTCAGACAAATTACTCTGATTAAAAATCCAGAAATTTATGATAGTGATGCAATATATTCTAACACTACAGGAAGGGCTCTTAAATATTTAAAAATGAACTTAACTTCTCATGGAATTGCGTCTGGAGATAGAGTAACTGGTCAATCTTCTGGTGCAATTGCATTCGTAAATGATATTGACAGTAGTAGAGTTTACTACCATCAAAATGAAAACAGTGGTTTCTCATTATTTACTGATGGAGAGAATATCGAAGATAGTAGTGGTACTACTGCACTTGTTGACAGCGCTCAAAAGTTTAGTGTTTTAGATCCATATTCTGGTGAAGTTCTATATATTGAGAATAGAGCAAAGATCACACGGTCGGCGGTTCAAACCGAAGATATTAAAATTGTAATCACGGTATAAAATCATGGCATCTACCTTAACCTCAAATACCTTTTCTACGACATACAAAGATGACTATAAAGATAGTGATCAGTATTATCGTATTCTGTTTAATTCTGGACGTGCATTACAAGCTCGTGAACTTACACAGATGCAAACCATCATACAAGAAGAGATGGCGAGATTTGGTCGTAATATCTTTGTGGAAGGTGCTCCAGTAAGACCAGGTGGAGTACAAATCACTAACCCAAGTTACATTAAAGTTTCTAGTATTACCATTCCAAGTGGGTCTACATTATCTGACATTGTTGGAAAAACATTTACTGTTACTTCTGGTGGTCCTGCAATTAAAGTAAGAGTTGAAGAAGCCATTGCGGCTGAAAATGGTGATCCGATTACTCTTTATGTGACATACACCGATACAACTGCCGCAACTGCAAATGATACTCAAATTACGGTTCGTGTTGCTGATGTTTTGACCACAGGCCTTTGGAGTTTTACAGTAGAATCAACTGGACGAGGCACTAAAGGATCAGTAGGGTCTGGTGAATATTTTGTTCAAGGACACTTTGTATTTGTAAAAGCACAAACCATTTTCATCTCAAAATATACCACAGGTGTAACTTGTGATCTTGGATTTAAGATTACTCAAAATGTGATCACCGAAACTGATAATGATGCCCTCTATGATAACCAAGGTGCATCTCCCAATATTGCAGCTCCTGGCGCTCACAGACTTCAAATCGTATTGTCTCTTACAGTAATTCCAGAAACTGAGGATGTCAATAACAACTACGTATACACTGCAAAATTAGACAAGGGTAAGATTGTTGACCTTGCGGAAAGGACAGATGGTTATAATGCAATTTATGATCTGATGGCCTTAAGAACTAAAGAAGAATCTGGTAATTATGTTGTTAATAACTACACTGCAAAATTAGTAGATATAGAAAATAACGATTCAAATTTCTATCTTGAACTCAGTCGAGGGACTGCATACGTAGATGGATATCGTTTGGACACACCTCCACAATTGATAACGATTCCAAAAGCAAGAGATACTTATGTTGCAAACAACCAAGCCATCGTTGCCCAATACGGAAACTATATCGAGGCAAATATCGATAGTTCATTAGGATTACCAGACATTGATACTTTTGATAAAGTAGATTTGATGGGTGGTGCTGCATATACTGGTGACTCATTAGGGACTGCAAGGATTCGTGCGGTCGAAGAAGGGTTTTTTGGTGCGATTAACTATTACTTGTTTGATATTCAAATGGGTAATAACAGTTTCCGTGATGTTGTTAGTATCGGTAATAACACAACAGATTATGTGAATATTCGATTAGAAGATGGAATTGCTGTTCTTAAGAGTACTGCAAATAATTCACTACTCTTTAATCTTCCAGGGGGCCGTCCAACACTTACTGGTGTGAGTGATGTTTCACTTAGTATTGTTAAGAAATTCACCTTTACATATTCTGGATCTGCTGTTACATTAACTGCTGGTGGTGTCACACCAAATCAAGATGTCTTTGAAGATCTTGGTGATTGGGTATTGGCAACCACTACTGGTTCAATTGTTACGAATGCAACATATACTCCAGGCACCAATTACTACACCGTTGATGTATCTGGTATTGCAAACGGTGATTATGAAGTTATCGCAAAAGTTGCATTGAATAGTAATAATACTTCAATTCGAACAAAGACTTTACAATCCGCACAAGACAGCACCATTGCATGGCCAACACAGGCTGACTCTGATGGAAACGGTCTTAAGTGGATTGATATTGGGTATGCAGACATTTACGAAGTCCAAGCAATTAAAGTTAATGATTCAGATGGAAATAGTATTAGATCTAACTTTACATTTGATAACGGTCAACGTGATAACTTCTATGCGAAAGGACGTTTGATTGCAAAGCCGGGTGTCACAATTCCTAGTGGAGATATTTTCTTTAAGTATAGAAGATTTTCTCATAGTGCATCTGGTAACTTCTTCAATGTAACTTCTTATGCTGGTCAGTTGGACTATGAAAATATTCCTAGTTACACTAAGTCAAATAATGAAACTGTATCATTAAGAGATGTTTTTGACTTTAGACCAGTACAAGGAACAACAGGGGAATATAATACTGGTGGTGGTA
>Ga0222719_10004292_pt1 | contig 12516 bp, 33 predicted proteins | sample C33_34DmetaG_FD_165039 | JGI IMG/M metagenome (GOLD analysis project Ga0222719, IMG submission 165039) | Estuarine water microbial communities from San Francisco Bay, California, United States - C33_34D | ecosystem: Environmental > Aquatic > Marine > Unclassified | place: USA: California...
AGAAGAAGAAGATGACCTAATTACTACATATAACATTTATATTGGTAATCGTTTAAATTCGGGGCAAAAAGTTACATTAAAACATCTTGCTGACATTAAAGTTTCGCGCGATAGAAATTTAACTTGTTCTCAAATCAAAGATATAGTAGATAATGATTCAGATTACAATGTATTAGTAGATGAAGATAAGCCACTATATTTATATGAAATTGGTTAAAATATAATAAAAAATGAATGAAGATAATTTACTTTTTATTAAAATTAAAGAGGCAAATGAACATCAAATGGATGCACTTTGGGCGATATTAAAGTACAGAGATATGGGTATTTTAAGAAAGATTCAAGCAATGTGCGCGGTATTAAATATAGATCAAAAAGAAGTAATTAGCAATCTTCCACAAGATGAAAATGGTAGAATTTACGACTCGAAAAATAGGTTTTTATTAAGTCGAGCATTACTTAAAGCGTGTTCAAATTAGTCCTTTCTCCTCGGTTAGTATCATAAGAAAAAGAGGGGTTCATCCAAGGCTTTTCCTCCGATCCTTGGGTGTTCCCCTCACTTCTTTTTACCCTTGCAATATACTATAATTTACAATATACTTTATAATAATATATACAATACATAATATATAGAATATAATACAGAACAATATAAAGAAATATGAATAGATTTAAACTAAATTATAATAAATTAAATTTGATTGAAATTTGCGATTCCCTTATAGAAAATAAGGTTTTCGGGGTTATTTAAGATATGAGTGGGTCAAAGTGGTGGAAAATGGTGTTGAGTGGTGCGCGAGGCAAATATGGCGAAATAATTAGCAAAAATTTTAATTACAATAAACTTAATACAGAAACCAAGCAAAATAAATCAAATCAAAATCAAATCAATTTAACTGAAATAGATGAAAATAAAATTGAGCGAAATAAATTTGGATTCCCTATATTTAAATAGAATTAAAATTAAATAGAATTAAAGCAAAATAACTTAAATTAAAATTGAATCAAATAGCGCCGAAATAATTTTAACTTTTTTTGACTTGATTTAACTTCATTTAAATGTAAATAGAATTAACGCAAATAAACTAAATAAATATAAATTAAATTAACTTAAATTAAATTCGCAAAATAATTAGAGTGTAAAAAAATACAAATAATAATCGCGCGAAATAATGAAAGATGACGAAATAAGTAAATACCTAGACTATTGGATGGAAAGTGATCCATTTTTTAGTCGAACTCTTGGAAATAATAACAATATAGTTGAGGGGGTAGAACATCATAGTGATCGTGGATTTCCGCGCACCTCAGTTAGTTTGAATGAAAATTTAGTTCTTTTATTTCCGCCCTATCAAACAGGATTTGATTATAGTCAAATAGATTATGCGCCGAAATAATTAAAAATAAATTTAATTTGAATTAAATAACTTATAATAAATTTAAATTTTATTTGACATTGGCGAAATAAGAGGTATAGTTGTTATTATGAGTATTGCAAAAGACATAAATAAGTTACTAGATCAAATGCTAACGATAAGAGGCGAAATAGCGCGAATGCGCGCCGACCTAGATGCGAACGAGACTCTAGTAAATAACCAAACAGGAGAGAAAATCAGCGCAAATAAGATTGAAGAACTCGCAAATAACGAAATAACTGCTATTAAAAATGAACTCAATAAAATTACCAACGAAGGCAAAAATACAAATGGCGTGTTCAATAATGAGTATTATATTAATGATATGCTCCAAGATAAGTTGTTAGTTGAGAATGGGTATATTACAGAAGATATTAATAATAAATCATTTACGCATACATTTAAATTTAAATGGAATTAAAATTGATTTGAATTAAACAAAATTTAAATTAGGTGTTGACTTTACTTCTTACCTATCATATAGTAGTCTTATATTAATCATCAATCACTAACGAAAGGAAAATTATGAATCTCGCAAAATGTGCCCAAGCAACCGCAATCATGAACAATGTCAAGAGCGGACATTACATTCGTGGAGCAAAATTCGCCAACTACGGCTCAGTAGTAACCGATAGCTTATTCGCCCAACAACGCGAAGCAGATCGCAGACTCAAAGAGCTTCGCGCACAAAAAGCAATTAGATTAGCGAAAGGGGTAGCATAGAATTTATCTCGTTGGTATTATTACAAGGCATAGAGTCTGTGGATGTCGCAGGACGGGGGCACTATATTCCCACGTGAACACTTGTAATTTTTTCAACAAATATGAAAATAATAGTTGACAAATAACCAAATATATAGTAATATATATACATAATCAAAATTGAGAACCAAACTCAATCAAATAAAATAAAATTGATCTTTAACATTTTAAATTTGAATTAAATTTAGTTCAAATAAACTTTGGAAGGGCTTATAATCCTTCCTGTGGGTGACCGAATACCCCTTCGTGTGCGGGGTAAGGTATATGCTTCTCTGTGGTGGAGTGCCGATGGACAAATGTCTGAGGTAGGATGCCCAATCCAAGTGTAGTACAAGTAAGTTAACCAATGAACTGATGTTCACGCTGAAAGTTGCAGGTATTCAGTAGTCCTGTCCCACATCTATTTTGCTCTCCTTGAGTGTTGGAGTTACTATGTAGGAGTACATAGTGTTGTGTTGACTCAAGGAGAGTTTATTTCTCTCGCCGACCCCCTAACCCCCGATCTAGTTCGCCTCCGTGAAAATTACTAGGTCGGGGGTTTTTATTTGACAAAACACACATGATCCATTATTGTATTCTTATGATTAACACACTATTAAAAGTTCTCTCCAAACAACAATTTGGTTTCGTCACTAAAGAAGATCTCGATGCATTAGAAGTTGAGATGCCCAACCTTCCTCTTCTTATTCGATGCGGATGCGACAGGTATATCGCTCAAGCTCAAGACACTAAAGCTAGAATGGATTATGTCGAGGAAACGGGCGACTATGTTCGTGACATCTCAATTCCATCAAAAATTCTAGACCAAATGGGCACTTCTCCATTTGTATGTTTTGAAGTCAAACAAGCTATTGAATCCTTAAGAGCCTTCTAGTATTTGTGCTACTGCCCCGTTCCCTCAAGTGAGGGGCGGGGTTTTACTTTATATAACCCATACAATCAATCACATAAATGTTCCCTATTATCATTCTATCCACTATAGCTTTCTTTACTGTTCTTATTAACACTATTACTGAAGACAATACATAATCTTATATGAATACAAATATAAACAAATATACTATCAAATATAATAATATATATTATAAATTGAATTTGTTTTGAATTGAATTTGATTTGAATTAAAAAAGTTTCATAAGTGCTTGATAGTCAACGACTTACAAAACGCGCGCGTTTCATAAAGTGTTGGTATTCAACAACTTACAGCGCTAAAATTAATTCACTTTTTTCTTGCGGTTTTTTAAAAACTAGCCTAGTATGTATATATGAAAGCAAGAGAAGTAAAAGTAAGAAAACCAATTCTTTTCACCAAAGCGCGTCCACACAAGGTACGCGTCAAAACAATCCACAGAAAACTTAAACACAAGGAAGCATTAGTATGAAAATCAATCCCGAATTTAATCCCGAAGAAGTACCCTCAGCCGTTGGCGCTATGCAAACATCCATGCAATGGATATGGGAAAATTTTGTTGAGCCTCGCAAGCATGAATTAAATGTAGATGATGCCGATATGCTTGCAATGGTTGGATCAGTTATGTTGGATATTGCAAGCGATGCCGAAGCATATCACAAAGTACAATCAAAAAAATTTATCGAAAGCCCATATTTTCGAAATTAATCGTTGACAAAAACAATCACTACTATATTATAGACATTATGAATAACGAAGAAAACAACAACATCGCTCCTCGCAAATCTGTTAACCTTAACATCTGCGGAGGTAATCACTCACTCGTTTCCCTTGATCAAGTTGCTAATGTACCAACTCCACCTGTTGAGTATCGCAAAAAAGAAAATGCTAAAGGGGTTCGCAATATCTCTTATCAACCTGTAGCTCATCATGATGTAGTCAACCGCACTAGGGATTCTCTAGCGAAAAGCGGTTTCATCATTCAAGACGAAGTTCATTCACTCGCTCGTGATGACAAACACTATTTTGGCTTGTTTGCAGTCGATCATCCTAATCGTGAAGCTAGTGATCGTGGTTGTGTGGTTGGTGTGCGCAATTCTCACGACAAAACTTTTCCTGCGGGATTGTGTGCAGGTGATGCTCCATTCGTTTGTGACAATCTTATTTTTACCAATACTATTAAATTAGCGCGCCGTCACACTTGCAACATTCTTAACGATCTTGATTTTATGATCAATCGTGCGCTCGGTAAGTTGTTTGGCTTTTGGCATGGTCAAGATTCTCGCATTGATGCTTACAAGAATCGTACTCTTGGCAATGTATACGCCAACGATTTGATTATCAAAGCTGCGCAAGCAGGTGCGCTCCCTAAGTCAAAAATTATTGATGTTGTGAATCAATGGGAATCTTCCGATCATCCTGAATTTTGGGATCGCAATGTAAATTCTCTTTACAATGCCTTTACTGAAGTTTACAAGGGTAACCTTGTTCAACTTCCCAATCGTTCTGATGCTTTGCACTCTGTTCTTGATGGGTTTGTCGATTTTAACATCAACGATCATGTTGAGAATGTTCTTGACATGGAAGTGGTTGAGGGTGAATTAGTCGAGGTTTAGGTTTGTTGTTTGCTGTCATACCCCTTCCCTGCATAGCGGGGAGGGGGTTTTTTTGTGCTTGACAGTTCTGTAAGTTGTTGATATTCAACGACTTAGGCGGCGCGCGCGTTTCGTAAACCCTTGACTATCAAGGGCTTACAGCACGAAATTTAATTGAACTTTTTTCTTGCGGTTTTTGAAAAGTTGGCTTAGTATGTATATATGATTAAGAGAAACCAACACGACCCACGATACATCATCAAGAAGAATCGTCCCGTATATGTTTACAAGAATCTACACAAGGATTGTTGGAGCATCAAGCAACATGGTTTAGTTAAGGCTCATATCCCCAGGGGAGAAAGTATTGGGCTTTGGGATTGCTATTTTCATGTTGACATGAAGGGCAGAGCAAAGGTTCTTCGTGAAAAGCGCAAGAATGTTCATGCTTTTGTGAAGGGTTATCTTCAAGATGCAGAAAATGTATCTCGCAACCCCTCAGTCATCACTAAGGAAGTTGAGGTAACATATAACCCATACAAGTATGAAACTTTTGTTGACAAGAAGGATGAAAGTTTTGTATATTATGCAGATGAAGTTTTATTAACACACAACAAAGTAACAGCCTATATATCATGAAAATGAGCAAACAAACATATAACATAACACAATCAGAGATAGTTGATTATTTAATGGGAATCATAGAACATGGCACCAAATGGGCTTTGTTAGAATTATATAATTCCGTTACAAATTATGACGGAGATGAGACCACAGCCGTTCAACTTGACGAAGTAGATTGGGACAATTAAAATGAGAATAGAAGAAAGAATGATAGAGTATGCCCAAAAGTGGTATGCAGAGAATGGATTTGATACAGAGAAAAAACATGGTTTTGATCTTTATCTTAGAGTTAATGACAATGTATTTACTGAAGTCTCACACTGTGACATCAGACAAAAAGCTATAATGTGGCTAGAATCAGAACTAGAAGGAGTAATGTATAATTAAATGAAAGAAGAATTAAAAGCAATTAAACATGCCATTGACGGACTCAGTGACGAAATGTTAGAACACCGCAGACACGCCAACATGGAGGATCTCGTCAAGGTAATGAAGAACATTAACGACAACCTCGTTGCAATCAACTATGAATTAAAAGATTTAGTTGAAGCAAAAAAGTTTCAAAATGAGTTGACAACCGCACTCAGATAACCTATATTATACTTATGATGACACAAGAAAAAGTTATACAAACCATTCGCCAACTCGTTGACGGCAATCTTAGATATGCAGATGCTATGGATAAGATCAATGTCGAACGCGGGCAAGAACTTGGCGTAGATGGATTCACCATACAATCAGCAGAAGAAGTCTTAGCAGACATCATTCTCGATTTACAATCACTAGAATACGAACTATGCCTTAACGGCTCAATGGAAGGAGCATCATTATGACACAAGCACAAGTAGAATCACAAGTAGAATCCTGGAACTGGAACATGAACATATTTGAAATTTATGATGAGATTAGAGATTATAGCGAACGACACAAAAAACAATTACTTACATATGCTTACGACTTTTTTAACAAAGACGAAATGATAAAAGAGCTTGCCAACCACTTATTTGTTGATATTATAGAAGAATGAAAAACAATTATATAGAAGCAACCTGCATCGGCAGACCACTAGATTTACCAACATGGGATGAGGTAAGCGAGCTTTGGGAGCTATTCTTTGAGGAGTCTTCCACAGATTACCACCCATACAGCACAAGAGATATTATTTGTGTAAGTTTCGAATCAGCACAAGAAGTGACTGATGCTTACAATTACTATAATCAAAACCCTACGAAAGGAGTTAGTTATGAAGAGACTATTGAACAAAATTCTTAATCTATTTATCCCAAAATACCAAATTGTATATACCTCTAAAGATGGTAATACAGAAATGTATACTATTGCCAAGCCACTTCATACTCATGAGTTTGGCAACAAAAAAGAAGGTAAATCAGTAGTGGGCTTTCGTTCTTATTGTTATAACAGGACAGGCTTTCGCTCGTTTCGTTATGATCGTATCGTATCACTTAATCGCGTATAATTATGAATACATTAGAATCTGAAGTTAGAGACTTGGGTTATCAATTAGCAGTTCGTGAGATGAGGGGAGAGAATGGATTCGCATACCATCAACTTCGCAAACATCATAATAATTTATTGGCTAAATTAAATCGACTAAACAAGGTCACATAATAAGCCAAATATTGTCAAATATAGCTGCAAATATACCCCTCCCCGCCCACGGGAGGGGTTTTTTTATATATAAACATTACATAAGTTGTTGTATATCAACGACTTACAAAACGCGCGCGTTTCGTAAATGCCTAGTAATCAACGACTTACGACATAAAATTAATTCACTTTTTTCTTGTGTTCAATTGGGTTTGGTGGTACTGTATACTTATGCAAAGAATAGTAAAAATCCTTATGGAGCGTGACGGGTTATCCCATGAAGACGCAGACTTACAAGTGAGCGCTTTTTTCTCTGAAATGGCTCTTGATTTAAACCAAGGTGGCGACCCTTTCGAGTGGGAAACTTTATTTGTCGACGAGTTCGGATTAGAACCTGACTTTTTCGAAGATTTAGTGTTTGCATTAGTTTAAAAATTAGTTTACTTTATTATTATGATCAACTTACTATCCAATCCAAGCAAGATGCCTTGCTATTCTTTCAACATTCCAGCTTTCAAGTATTGCCCAGCCGCGCAGCTATTGGCAAAGATTAAGGAAGCGGGCAAAAAGTTTATTTGTGATTCTTGCTATGCTTGCAAAGGTTTCTATATGTTTTCCAATGTCAAGGCAAGTTTACAAGGCAAGGCGGATCTTATCACAAAGTCTTTACACCAAGACAACGGACAAACCTTTATTGATGAGATGTGCAAGCAAATTCGCGCAAAGTATTTTGACAAGCACGGAAACAAAAAGCAACTCAAAAAGACAAACACAGATTTATTTCGCGTTCATGATTCGGGTGACCTCTTTTCCCCCAAGTACATTTCCGCATGGGTTAGAATTTGCGAGCAATTCCCAACAATTCGTTTCTGGTTCCCAACTCGTGAATGGAAACGTGACTCGCAACTTCCCCACTTGCAAAAGTTAGCTAGCCTTAAAAACGTTTGCATTAAGCCAAGCGCAATTTATGTAGATGAGCCCGCACCTCAAGTGGACGGACTCGACGCGGGCACTTCGGTTTATACTAGCAAGGCAAAAGCCGAGCAAGACGGACATTTTGTTTGCCCCGCTACTATTGAAGGCAACGAGCCAACTTGTCAAGCGAATAATTGCAACCTTTGCTTTATTAAGGGATGCAAGAAGGGCATAGCGTACTTAGCCCACTAAGTCAAGCCTAAAAAAAGTCTCCTAAGTTGTTGTTATTCAACGACTTAGGCGGCGCGCGCGTTCCCTAAGTACTTGATATTCAATGACTTATGGCGCAAAAATTATTTCACTTTTTTCTTGCCATAATTAGGTAAAGGGCTTAGGGTATAGGTATATGAGACACAACAGCAACAACATAACCAAGGTGATGAAGCAACTGAAAAAATGTCCTGATGTCACCGAGATTCAACAAACAAAAAAAGGTTACATGGTCAAGGCAAAATGTGGCGAGCAACATTTGATCCACCACGGGTCAAACTGCTACCACCCATTACGCCGTTGGCTTAAAACTTTTACTTCATTAAAAAACCTCACATTCTAATTATGACTACAAAACAACTAATTGAACTTATTAATTCAACTCAAGACGGAGAAATTTGGCTATATGACAGCAAACTAAAAAACCACCTAGCTGTCGTGGAAGAAGCCTTGGAAAAAGATTTGATTCACTTTATTCGTGCCGATGTGGGCAACATTACCACAGAATTTATTCGTGTTTCTATTTGACACAGAGCAAAAACTAAACTACTTTATACTTATGACAATTAAAGATAACGGAAAAGAATTCTACTTCGAGCGCTTAGCCAACGGCTTACTTAAAACTTATGACTATAAGTCCGCTTGGGATATTACATTTAAAAAAGTTGACGGCAAGTGGGAAGGTCACTTTCGTGGTGACTATCCTGGCTATGCAGGTTTACTCAAAAAACTCAACTTATTACAACAACAAGTAGATGCAGAAAGAGCATTGGCAAAAGATTTAGCTGAAGTAGCTTGACAAACAAAACAAACTAATTTACTTTATTATTATATGAAAAACTTCGATGATTTAAAATTCACTTACGATGACTCTATCAGAAGATGGAGTGCATCGCTCACACTTGATAATGGATATTTGTTTTCTGTTATTGCGGGCAACGATGATGGAGCATTTCAACCATTTTATGGTCGTTATCCTGATACTTTTGAAGTTGCAGTATTTAATGAAGATGGGAATTTTGTTCCTCTTGGTGCATATGATGATGTTCTTGGTTGGCAAGATCGAAACCAAGTAAGCTCTCTCATTCGTCAATTTGCGATGGATGGAAAAGCTCACGAAGATTTGCTCATTGCAATGCGCGAAGAAAAAAGAGAAAAAAAGTTTGCATAAACCTAAAAACTACATTACCTTATTATTATGACATTAACACAAGAAGAAAGAATCGAAAGAATCAAACAAGCAGTTAACGCGTCGAAGTTGTTCGGCAAAAGCAAAATCGTTGAGGATTTTGTGGCAGATATTCGCTCAGAAGAAGTATTTGGCGAGCATGGTTTGCTAGATGTTCAACGCGAAGACATCGAAGACGAAGTTTCTCTAATTGACTACAAACCAACTGCCGAGTCGATTGACGAAGAGGATTTGGGTTTTGGTATTAGCGATGAAATGAAAGGGCTTTACTCATGATTATTTTAGAGGTATTAATTTGCATATTTTTCTTGACAACTCCCGCAATGGTTGCGTATATGGCTTATCAAGATATGTTAGAGTACGACAACGAAGAAAAATTTTGGTAAAAGTCTCCTAAGTTGTTGATATTCAACGACTTAGGCGGCGCGCGCGTTTCGTAAATGCTTGATAAGCAACGATTTACGGAACAAAAAAACTTTAATTTTATTTAACTTTTTTCTTGCTATAATTAGGTAGCGGCGCTAATGTAGTAGTATGAAAACATTAAAAGAACTCAACGACAGAATTAACCAACTTCAACAAATTATCGACACCGAGCAACAAGACGCGGATGCGGGGTGCGATTGGTCAAGGTCACTCATCATCAATGCAGAGATTGAGAAAGAAGAGATCTGCGATGCAATCGACCAATTAGCGATGGCAAATTGCCTTGTTATTTAATTTGACAAAAACCAACAACTCAACTAGATTATTATTATGTTAGTATTAGACACACCCGAAGCAATCGAACAACACAGAAAACGTACCTTATTGGTAGGACTCCGCACAGAGATGCTCACAGGCATGAAGTTGACACGCGGCAGAACTTGCTATGCTATAATCAAAGAAGAATTTGGTTTACGCGGTGGCAAGGAAAAGGTATACTACGCATTTAAAAAACTAATAGAAGGATAAGATTATGGAAGGATATAACGGTTGGAAGAATTGGGCAACTTGGAACGTAGCGCTATGGCTAGGTAACGACGAGAGTCTTTACAAGATGGCTCGTAGGTTTGTCAACTATAAAGATCTAGCCCAAGAGCTAGTGGATTGCGGCGCGCCTGCTACCCCTGATGGGGCAAGCTATACAGACCCTGACCTTGACACCTATGCCCTTGACGAGTGGCTAATGGACGAATTTTAATGTACTTTTAGGTTAATGTCGTTTATCCCCTAAGTCGTTGATATTCAACGGCTTAGGCGGCGCGCGCGTTTCGTAAACGCTTGGTATTCAAGGACTTAGGTAATTAGTTCATATCTTCTGTAAACATCCAAATTTTGCCGTCCCAATCTACTTGACCCGTAACCTCCGTGAACAAACCCGCTTTAACGTTGACATCTATCATACTTTGACTTACTACGCGCTCGCCATCATTGAATTGGTGGTTGTGTGGTACTTCGGCAATTATTACATCCTTATCTTCAGATGTAGTGAGTAAGTATTTTGTTTTCTTTTTAATTTGCATTGTGTTATTAGATTAGTCTAGTAATGGAATTCTGTCAAGCATTAACTTAATGCTTCGACTAACTGATCTTCATTTTCATTCATTAATGGGCTATGTAACACACGATCAAGTAGCTTTTCAAGCTTGCCTTCTAATGCTTTAGCATCACAAGCAAACTCAACTTGATCTTCGTTTTCGTCTTCTACAAAGTTAATTTTTACAGCATCAACAAGAACATAACCCTCTTCTTGTCTTACTACTACGTCAGCGCTAAGTCCGCCCTCATAGTAACCTTTACCTGAATCAAACAGGCAAAAAACATTTACAACGTTAGAGTCGATGCACTCGACTTGATCCATTTTTAAGTTATCTATTGTTAAGTTCATATATACAAGGTAAGGCAAAAAACAATTTAGCGCAAGAAAAAAATGATTTATTTTTGATTTATTTTGTGTTGTAAAGTGTTAGTATTCAACGACTTACAAAACGCGCGCGTTTCGTAAACCCTTGATAGTCAAGGACTTACGAAAGGGTTTTTTTTTACTTTTTTACCTTGACAGCTTCACCCCTTACTGATATATAGGGTTGCTTTGTGTTTTTGGCGAGTTGTGAGGCTAAGGCTAGCGCATCAGACTCTCTCGTAAACTCGTCAACGAGTTTGCCGAAGGAGAAGACTTGTAACCAATTTCTGAAGTTAGGATTGTTTCTTATTGCTATCATACTTATAACTTAGTTGAGTTTCTTAGTAAAGTCAAGACTTTTTCGTATTCTTTTTGCGCTAGTACAAGCGCAGCATGAGCATCTTGTATTGCTTCCGCCGTTGTTATAGTTTCGCTCCATTCTTCTTTTATTCTCTTTGTGAGAAAATTGAGGTTGCCGCGCGCCTTGCTCATGGCAAGGGCGCAATCAAGTGGTGGGTAAGGTACTCTTTCAGCGCTCATTGGTTATTAAAAGCATGAATGATTTGGTCGAGATTCCACACATTGTTTCCAACGTCTACGAATAGTTCTGCGCCCTCGAGTGGTTCAAAGCCTAAGCGATCAATGATGCCTAGCTCTTCCGTCATGAATGTTTCTAGTTCTTCTGTCATATTACTACTATCTTCTATTTATGGGCTAAAGTCAAACTTATTTGCATTTATTTTGCATAAAGTTATTCACAAACAACCCCCCCCATTTCTCAAAAAAAATACGAATATGCTTGACACAAACAGGTGGGGGGGTGGCATATTTCAATCTCCCGTGAAAAAGGCCCTTTAGAATTATCTAGTAAGTCGGGGGCGAAATTAGTGTATATATTAGCATAATGAACTCGATATTATCAATCTGTGAGGAATATAGTGATAACACATGGTATTCTGACTTCGGGGTAGACTCTAGACCTAGTAAAATAGCAATAGAGATTGAAAAAAAATATAAAATTCAATTCTTGAAAATTATGGCAAAGCAAGGCTTTGCATTAGATGGAGTAAGAAGGGTAGATGAGCATAAATCTATTCTTCAATTAATAAAAGTAGAAAAATCAGCATTATTATCTGATCAAATCTAATTTAATTTAATTTAAATTCAAATGAATACGGACGAGCGGGGCGAAAGCTCGCGCGCATGTAAATTTTGCTGGGTGCAAACAAAATGGGGGCGCTACAGAGCAAAAATACTCCTTGAAACAATAACAGACAATAAACACTATGTCATAGTAGAGATGATAGACGATCAATTTAGATTTAATTTCAAAACACAGATAATAG
>Ga0222719_10004295_pt1 | contig 12507 bp, 28 predicted proteins | sample C33_34DmetaG_FD_165039 | JGI IMG/M metagenome (GOLD analysis project Ga0222719, IMG submission 165039) | Estuarine water microbial communities from San Francisco Bay, California, United States - C33_34D | ecosystem: Environmental > Aquatic > Marine > Unclassified | place: USA: California...
TTATATTGTTTTTTTTTTTTTTTTTTTTTTTTAAGGTTAAAAACGACATTATCGACATCTCTCTAAGAATCAGTAAGTTAGAAGACATCAAATCGACATACTACCGACACAGATGGGACGGTTTTTGTCACAGATGCTAAATGTCTAGATTTTTTTGTGGTGTCAGTTATGTGGAGGTTTTGGGTAATACACCCATCTGACGGAAAAATTCTTTCAGGAAAAATCAAAAACTTTTTGAGGGGTGGGGGGTTGGATTTGAAATTCCCTCGGGATATTTTTGGGTTTTTTGTTCCATGATCTGAAGGGGCTATTGTTCTACAGATAAGTAACTACCGACCGATCTTACGTCCGACCGACCCGTATATATGTTGGTCTATAGGTTGAGGGCTCCTCCTCCTGCTCCTGTGGTGAAACTACGGGTCAACAAATTTGAACAAGAATGTTAAGAACTGAACATGAGTGTATGGTATATAACTTAGATCCTAGAATATAACGCCTATTTAACATAACATTCCCCCTGAGAATCGCGTATACGATTTTGAACTGGACTATTTACCGTACACGCAAATTTCACGCAAGCCTCGGCCATTGGTATCAGCCCGATGCAGAGCAATGTTAAGAATTTAACACCGACCGAGCTAACTGTTAAAATATAAACAAAGCCAGCCGATCACCTGAAAGCCCTAGCAAAATCAAGGGGACCGACCGACCGACCGACCGATAGGTTTTCTCTATAGTCCTGACTCTTGTATAGGTTTTCCTTATGAAGATCATCAAATATACGGGGATTTCTTCGCCAATATTCTTAGATTATTGCCAATATAATTAGCTTTCATTGCCAATATATTTAGCTTTTTTTGCTAATATTTTTAGTTTTATGCTAACAGATATCGGGTTAAACCAGTCCCGATCTCTCACCTCTAAAATAAATTTGGATAATTTTACCGCTAAATATAAATTTTTTTTCTCAGTGTTTACGGGGGTTACAGAGCGTTTGTTAATTTTTGAACATCTTTACTAGAATTTAACATTGTCAATTCAAACATTAGCCTTAGATTTGGACCGTAAACGATGCACAAACGGTGCACACAGATTTACAGAGTTCTTTGACATAATGTATTATATAGTCTAGTACTAACGACTGTAAGACGGTCCCCAAAGGATCGCATCGCCTGCAAGTTGGAGCAGGCTTTAATCGGAATTTCTCCTCTATCTATATAATGCATACGGAAAGCAATCGGGTCCGCATGATGCGATGTGGACGTTAAGCCAAACGCATTACCCATTGAACGGTTAGCCGTTACTCAGTTCGCTACTGACAATGGGGACGAAACAATAAAAACATAAATTATGAAGACAATAAAAATCTTAGCACTAGAAAAAAAAGTAGAGGAATTAAGTAAGGAAATAGAAAATCTAAAAGAACAGTTAAAAAAATAGAGTTATGAAGACTGAAACAATTATGAAATTATGGATAGGCGCACTTATCGGATCGGTATTTGTTGCTATAATATGGAATGTAATTATTGAATTTATTAAATAATAGAGATATGAACAACACAGTATACAACCACATGAACAAGAATCTTGAGAAGTTATGCGACCGTCAATCGAAGGCATGGAGGAATTTGAAAAACATGAAAATTGAGTGGAGAAATCGGTTCTGCCTGACAGATGAAGAGAGATTCGAGTTAGAGCAATGTCAGCACGAATACGATAGTCTAACAGATAGAATTGATCAGTTGAAAGATCGTTTACTAACCTTCGAGTTATTCGGAGAGTAGTCACCATCGCCTCGGACCATAAACGGTTCGGGGTTTTGGTGGTAGAAACAATAACTAAATTTAATATTATGAACTTATCAGAATTAGCCGTATTGAGAAAGATGTTAAATCATTTAGAAAAAGATCAAAGAAATAGTATAAGACTTATGCTATTAGATGAAAAAATTAAAATTGCTGTTGAAATTGCAGACAAAAAAGAATATTTTGGGGCAGATACTCTTGAAGAAAGATATGAGTCTGTCAAATATATGATCAAACAAATTGATTTTGTTAATCATAGATCTGTTGATGATCAATTATTTCCTAACACTGTAAGACAAGCTATATGAATCTAAAGGAAAGAGTGCAACAATTAGATGCTAGTGATGTAGCTAGTTTATTAGGTTACAAGTTAGATAAACTTGGAAATTATGGAGAAATGAGACAATTGGCAAATGAATGGTTAATTGAAAAAATTGAGAGTGGTGATATAGATGAGATTGAATTAATAATAATAGAATCAGCTAATTAATAACAAGGGGGTGAAATTCCCCCGTTTTAAAAACAACAATATGAAAACTATAATTAAAAATTTAGAAAAACAGCTCGAAAGTCTTAAAGATATAATCCAAGCTAGAGAAGATAAAATTGATGATATGTCAGAGAAGTGGCAAGAATCAGAGAAGTGCCAAGAATGGGAAGATAAAACCATGGACATTCAAACGCAATTTGATGAATTAGAAATCATTATTGATGAGTTAAAAAATCTTTTATAAAATAAACAAAATAAAAACAAATAAATTTAATAATATGAGACACGTAACAATCAATCCAGTACAAGTACTGGTTAACAAGGTAAATGCAAGACAAAAATTTGTCAAGATCTTAAGACCTGAAATTAAGACGGAATCGCCAGTGATCAACACAATCTATGAAGGCAAAAATCCTTCGTATGACTGCAACGACATGGGGCTAAGGATTCTCAACTTGATTGAAGATGAAAATGTGATTGCGATCATAGGCGATCACGTTGGAGGTAATTACGAACTCACCTCGATAGTGAATGCGTAAACATTAAACCCCGTAACGACTCGGAAGAGGATCGACGGGGTTTCGGTAGTAGAAACAATAACTAAATTTAATATTATGAAGTACACAACATTGAATGCCGAGGACATGGCACAAAACGAATTAACATCTATTTGCGCTGAGATTCAGACAGCGTTAAACTGCGGACTAACTGAGTTAACGGTAGAGATGACAATCGGAGTGAAGAGAACGCTAACAGACCTTATAGGATTTTTGGAATACTACACCGGAGGGTTAAATTATACCTATGCTAAAGGTGGGGAGATAACAATTGAGTTCGAACATAAAGGCAAACAACACAAACTTACTTTTACACCCGAAGAAGAAGATTGGTGGACTGCTTTTAAGTCAAAAGGTTTAGATTTTGACTTACATTATGACGAAGACGACGGGACTATTAGTGTATATGAGTATTCAGATAATGGAACAGATTATACTAATACGGTGTATTCAAAAAAAATTATGTCCAAAGGCGGCTCTACCTACGAATTGGGGGGTACAATAATCAAAAAAGGAAATAGAGTAAGAGTTGTCAATACTCAATTTGACGGACAAGAGGGGTTAGTTGTGTCTAATGATTTACATAATGGAAACTATCAAGTTCAAATGAAAGACGGAAAGGTTAAGGGTTTTCCATTTGAGAATCTTATGCTATTAAGTAGAGAAACCTACGCAGGGGGTGGAGAATGATCCTAAAGTAAACTGTCTAACAATTTTTTGCATCCAACATACAGCAGGTACCGACTCGAAAGAGGTTCGCCCTGCTTTTGGTGGTAGAAACAATAATAAAAATTAGAGTTATGGAATTAAGCAATAGAGAGTACTTATTCATCATGGTGGAGCAAGGGGATAAGATAGAGGTAGTTATTACCTTAGATGAGTTCCTACAAGTCGACGAGGACAAAAACGATTACGAATACATCTACGCAATTCAAGATGACATCGACTATGTGCTAGACCTTCATGTTGGCCAGTCGATTTATTTCTCACCTGACAGAAATTATTCTGTATCAGGAGTGAAGGTAGATGAACCTAAGGGAATTTTAATACGAACTAAATAAGGTAGTTATGAATTTAGAAGAGAAAGTAAAGCAAGGTCTTAAAGAGGCCATCTGTAGTAGAGGTAAACGCAAAGGAATGCTGAAAGCTAAATGCCCTCCTGTTAATACGTATGGCAGTGCGGTATGGTCAGCTATACAATCCTATAGTAATCCGTACAAGGTTGGACTTGGACATATGTTTTTCATGGATAAAGACAAGAGAGAGGTATACAATTATCTTATAGAAGAAGGTAAGCATGTAAACCTAACGACATTCGATAGCGATGCAAATGTATTAAGAGAGTTAAATTTAATGTAAATATATGAAAGGACATTTTTTGAACATAGGACTAACGATTGGAGTTGATACTTTGACTAAAAAGGTGGGTGAAAAATTACTACCTGAGACGGTGGCAAATCAGTTATCTGAGGTGCTAAAAAAAATGGTGCTAGTAACTGATCGAAATTTAGTTGAGGAGGATACGTTGGTTGTTGAGTTGATCAGACCACTGGATTCATTTTCTATAGGTCACCTGATGAAGGTCTTAGGTCAGAAATCTATACCACAGTTATCTGACGGTAAAGGTCAGATGCATGGATCAAAAGAATGGGGAGAGTTTAACCCGTATTTTTTTATTATGAACGATGGCAAGAGATTGTCAGAAAAAAAATAGAGTTATGGAAATTGAAAATGAATACGCAGAATTATCTGCAAAGATTGAAGACATTGTATTGAAAGTTGAGGTAGGTTATCGAGGTGGAGGAATTGAGATTGATTTGGAGCCATTAGGTTTTGAATCTGGAGACAAAATGACTGCATACCAAAATTATTTAGGAGGTGGTATGCTTTCATCAATTGGAAGTGATTGTAATGTAGTGGATTGGAGATCTTTTGATGACCTGTTGAGTATTTCAGAGCAATTAAAAAAATACTTTTTTTCACTCACTCCTCAGTCACATTATAATGATGATTATGATGACATTCAGAACAGACCTTTGTCTGCTTATTAATACTAAAACTTGACAATTATGGAAGCATTGATTATATTTCGCACTCCTTACGGTGGAATTAAGAAGATAGCAAAGAAATTTAAGGGAGTTGATCACATCGACAACTATATTGCGTTGATGGGTCGGAAGTACGGGTGGATGGTTGACGAATTGTTTTACTAAAATCTAGAGATATGAACAAATCAAATATAATCCAGCAGTTAGAAGAGTTGATCCAAGAGATAGACGGGAGCAGGACGAGAGGTTGGAGAGTTCAGGTGAATGACGGCCTTGTATTGGTGAGATGTGAGAACGGAACGAACGACTATATTTTGCCTGATGAATACAAGGAAGTCTCAGGTGACGGATTCTCTCTGTCGAACATGAGGTGCATCGACTTTGATGACCGAAATTCATTATGGTATTGGGATATAGAGATGCATTAAAACTTTATTGTTTCAGAAGAAACCCCGTAGCGAGTCCGGAAGGATGTTCGGCGGGGTTTTGGTGGTAGTGAACAATAAAAAAATATAAACATGAAAACAATCATCCATGTCAACCAACATGTAATTAAATCTAATCGTAAGAATGGGGTTAATGATCCTGTTCTGACGATTAAGACCTACAAGAGTAACACGTATGCTCACGAAGTAGAAATACTTGGACAATCAAAGGTAGTATATAGTCCAGATAAACCTCTTTCTTGTGGTGCAAGAGTATGGATCGAGACACAGTCTGAAGTAAAAATAATCTCATAGAGATAGCCAACAGTTAAAATCACCTTGCTTCGTATCTTAATCGATACGGGGTTTTGGTGGTAACGAACATTAAAAAAAATAAAATTATGAAAAGTGAAGATTACAGAAAGCTAATTAACAACGAAAGATTTTCTTTAGACCTGACGGAAGAAGAATTTGACAATACTCTTATGCACTTTGCTAAATTATACCACCAAGAACAACAAATTAATAAAGCTAATATTGTGGATAGGTTGCCCGAAGATACGGTAATAAGAGATAATGCAAGAGAAATGGATGAAAAGAAGAAGCCGATGGATTAACAAAAAAAATATTAAGAATGATAGCAACAATAACAAACTAAAAACAAGATTATGAAAACAATTATTATAATCCTGATGACTATGGTTGTAAACTATAGCACGGTAAAAATTAAACAATCGCCATTCATAGAATTGGATAGGGCAACAACATATTATTGCAATGTTAGTCAATGTGATAATGATCCCTTCACAACAGCAGATGGCTCAGTAATTGATCCGATCAAGTTGAAAAACAATCAAATCAGATGGTGTGCATTGTCTCGAGATTTGATATGGGATGAATATCGGCAGGGAATACATGCAGAAGGTTTCAGAGGGTTATTTGAATTTGGTGACACAATAACTGTCTATTCAAAAACGTGTCCGCAAATCAACGGAAAATGGGTTGTTCACGATACTATGAACAAACGGTACACAAGATCAATTGATTTCTTAATTCATCCTGACAATAACAACCCAAAGTTAGGCGTTTGTGATGATGTGAAAATATTGAAGCCTAATTATACGGCTTATGGGACTAGTGACTAACGGTTTGGCTATGTGCTGAACGAGGAACGAGTATGGCATATAGCTGTTGTTATATGCTTTTTATTAACAGATTAAAATTAATTATTATGAATACTGAATGGATAGGAAAAAAGGTTAGAATTTTACTACACTTAGACGACCATGTTGGATATAAGGGTCAAGAACTTACAATTACAGAGGTTTTAGAAAATGATTATGTAACAGTTACAGATGGTAAAACTGAATGGTTTGCTGGTATTGAGGAAACAGATTTAGTGACTGTTAGAATAATTAAGGATAAACTTTAAAACCAAAACAAAGATGAGTAAAGGAAAGTTAAGATATAGTTTGTGGCAGTGTGAACTATGCCATGATATTTTTATAACAGATTCCAAAAAAAGATGGAGTATGGTTATTTGTAAGTGTGGTAAGACTTCTGTAGATGATGAAGAGTGGTATAGCAGACATATGGGCAAACCTAAATTCTTACAGCAATCAGATAAATTAAAGGAATTAAACCAAAACAAAGACTCAAAAGACACCTAAAAGGGAAATCAAAATTGCCGAAAAATTAAAGAAACAATATTTAAAACTAAAAGAAAATGAAAACTAAAACATTAAGTCAAATTCTTGATGAACATTACGGGCCAAAAGGGACTGAAAGACGTGATCAATATGATGCAGAATCGCTTGCTTTTCGTCTTGGAGTCATGTTAAAGGAAGCACGAAAAGAAGCTAAACTCACTCAAGAAGAAAAAGTAAACGAAATGTGGGAGTATTACAAATCGATAAAAGAATAACTAGCATAAACGTTAATTAATTAATTTTTTACTTGTAAATGTGCAAATTTAGTGTTAGATTTGTGCGAAATTAAATATAATAAATATGGATCCGATAGGAAAATTAATAGAAACAATTAAGGAGCGTGAAGACATCAGCGTTCATACAGGTGTGGATGGGTTTTTGCATCTTCAAATAGAGACCGACTACGACATAGATTACTTCAACATAACCATGGAACATTCATCTGAAGAGGTGGATGGGGAGGTTGTCACAGAGATTGTTGAGATTAAAGACTTCGAGTTTGAATTGAAGGACTTTGATAAGCCTGTCCATTTAGCTATGAGTGCTAGTAAGCAAGACGAGTTGGTTAAATTTTTAAATGAAAATCTAGAGTTATGAATATTAAGAGAGAATTTAAGTTAGACAAAATAATGAAGATCAGCATCCCCGGACAAGGGGATAGTTATTCTTCTAAGATCATGGATGAAAAGAAGGAGATCATCCTAAACATATCTTGCACTGGCCTAGAGGATGCTCAATCGATATCCAGTTCGATAGTAAACTTCTTAAATGGAGATGTTCCTGAAGCAGATGCTGAGAAGGACAGAAAGATAGCTGAGTTGACTAAGATCATTCAGGATAGAGCTAAGTAATTAATTAAAATCAAAATAAAATGAGCGAAAAGACACACTGGCGAAAGCTACAGAATCCAGAATTTATTGGATCATGGGATTTGGAAGGTGATACAGATGTATTGATAACTGACATCACTACCAAGGAGATTACAGGTATAAAAGGTACTACGAGGGAAACGGTTCTTATCCTGAAAGGAATGAAGCCAATGATTGTAAACGTCACGAACCAATTAACAATCCAACAATTATACGGTGCGTACATTGAGGATTGGATCGGTAAGACTGTGACACTATTCCCTACTACTACAAAGGTTAGAGGCGAGAAGATGGACTGCATCCGTATTCGGAAGAGAAAGCCGACTCAGAAGCAGGAGAAGAAGAAGAGTCCTATCGATGATGCTAGACTTGAACAAGCTATCGATGCCATTAAAAGTGGTGCCGTAACAAGAGAGAAGGTGGAAAGCCAATTTACATTAACAACTAAACAAAAAAATAGACTAGATGAAGGACTTAAAGATTAGATGCCACGAATTGTGGAAGATTATGGGTAACGGTCGTGGCGATTTTGGTTTAACTGAGACCGCCATTACCTTAGTCAAAGAAAAGGTAAAGCAACATCTGTACCACTATAAAAGCACGATAGAAAGTAAGTACCTTACTAAGGGTATTGAGACCGAAGACCAAATCAGAGAGATGTACAACGGATTCTTCTTTACTAACCTAGAAAAGAATACTGAAAGGAAGAGTAATGACTGGATCGAAGGAGAGCCTGATGCTATATCTGACAAGATTATAGACTTCAAATCTGCTTGGTCATCCGAAACATTTCCTGCCTCTATATCAGATGCAGAGAAGAAGATCAAGAAGGCTGGGTACGAAGCTCAACTTAGGGGATATATGTGGCTATGGGGTCTAGATTCCGCTGAACTAGTTTATGGTTTAGTAGATACTCCAGAGTACTTGATTGAGTGGGAGCAGAATAGATCCATTCATGAGGTAGAACATCTAGCTGTACATCTCAGGCTTACTTGTGTTCAATACGAAAGAGATAAGGACTATGAGATACTGATCAAATCCAAGGTTGAGGACTGTCGTAAGTTTGCAGAACAATACATGAAAGAGATCGAATCAAAACACTTGAAACATGAAGAGAGAAGTATTTAATAGATATGTGGAAGCTATTGCTAAGAATTTCAACATAGATGAGGATGACTTGTTTACGGTGGACATCGATTACAATGTAGCCAAGCCTAGGCAGATGTTGTACTACCTGTGCATGAAGCGAAACATGACATCTACTGAGGTAGCTAAGTACATGAGAGATAATGGTGCGAATACATGCCACTCTTCTGTACTTAGAGGTAGAGATAGAATGAGTTTCATCATAGAAAATGATAGGGATTATTACTTACTAGAAAAAAGAATAGCTAAATGTATAGACTAGATCAAATTTGGGAACAAGCTAACCGAGAAGAAAGAGGTTTGTTGATATGCGACAGGTACTTTATAGCTAGAGGGTTTAAAATCTCCTGCGACAATGGAGATATATCTATAGGAAAGTATGTCGATGACGATCTTGTACCATTAGACAGTTGGGAGATGGGTCTCCTACTGGAATCTGGATGGGTGCTCGGAACGATATTGCTTTCTATGGAATTTATCCGTAGAGATATCGACAGGATTAATGATCGTATAAAGCTGGAAATGAATGGAAGGAAGAACGGGAAGTTCATTAAAGGCTTGAAGCGAAGACGTTCCCAAAAGATTGAGGTCTATACAAAAAGAATGAAAGAATTATCAAAGGTGCAAACCTCGACAGCACCATTTAATGTTGAGGACAAAAATTAAATACAATGGAACAAGTTTTTAGAGGTACCATTACAGATGTAGACGAGTTAAAATCAAACGGAGATTGGTCTGCAATTAGTTTCGAGGTCACAGAAAGTGATCCTAGTAACCCAGAATACCCACAGGTAGCGAAGTTTGACTACTTCAAGAACGGTGAGTACAAGAAGTATGCTGACAGTTTTGAGAGCGACTTCCCTATTGGGACTCATGTTGAGGTTCATTATAACTTCAAAGCCAATGACTGGACAGACAAGGAAGGTAACGAGCGAAAGTTCTACAAGGTGTCTGCTTGGAAGGTTATGAAACTTCAGGAGGAGCCTGCTTCAGCAGGTGAAGACGAAGGGGATTTACCTTTCTAGGTAGAAATTAAATCACATGGGTCGGTCTGTAATGGCTGACCCATTTTTAAATCAAAGTTATGACACAACAAGAATTAATCCATGAAATAGCTGACTGCTTTGAAACTATACCTACACACATCAGGCTAAGGACTAGGAATTATGATGAGGTATTCATCAGGTGGCTGTATATTGTCATAGCGAGAAAGTATCTTAACATAGAGGCTAGTAGAATAATTCGGTTTCTAGACCTAGCAAACCACAGCTCTGTTGGATATGCACTGAAGCATTGGGAATCAAAAAGTATTTACGTAAAAGACTGCGACCTAAAAATGAATAAGCTAGTTGGAAGACTACTTATGAATCATGGGGTTGATATTACTGACCTTAACAACAAGGATGTTACCGTCATAAACTTAGACGGGTACGAGAAGGTCAGGAAGGATACCGTACTTAAAGATGGGTATAGGTATATCAAGATAAACGACACATTATTTCAAAGCTGTGTCGAAAATGACAAATAAAGTTTGCTTTACTTATAGATAGTATATATATTGCAGACTCTTTTTTTTTAAAATCTAATATAAAGTCGACATTTTCGACATCTAACTGATAATCAATACAATGAATAACATAATAACGGCATTCAAGAATATAAAGGATACGAACCAACCATTTCACAAGCCATTAAGCGAGGTGTTGAAGCGTATAAAAGACGGTGTATCACGAGAGCTTGTGAATAAAATCAGGTTTGAGGATGACAAGACTGCTCGAAATTTATTGAAGCAGGATCTACCATCGATTTGTTTTTCAGGAAAGTTTAGAAAGAGGAAAGACGATGAGCTGATTGAGCATAGTGGCTTAATCTGTTTGGACTTTGATGGGTACGAGACAACTACTGATATGGTTGAGGCTAAGAAGGTGCTGTCCAAGGATAAGTATTCACTAGCGGTATTCGTTTCTCCATCGGGCAAAGGGTTGAAGGTGATCGTGAAGATCCCTAAAGACCCAGACAATCACCAGAATTATTTTAACTCACTGAAGGAGCATTACAATTCTGATCAGTTCGATCCGACCAGCAAAAACATTAGCCGAGTATGTTACGAGTCTTATGATCCAGACATTTATATAAATGAAGATTCATCTGAGTGGACATATCTAGGTCAGAAGGAATACAAGGAGATTGTTAGGAATAGAGATTCAGTAACGGTTCCCATTACGGATGACTCAAAGGTTGTTGAGATCCTTCTTCGTTGGTGGACTAAAGAGTACCCAATGTCGGAGGGTTCGAGAAATGAAAACGCTTATGTACTGGCTTCAGCACTAAACGACTACGGTGTATCGAAGGAGAACGCTATGAATGTTCTGCTCCAATACCAAGAAAAAAGTTTTCCTCAATCTGAAATAAGAGCTACTGTTAATTCAGCGTACTCTAGGTCAGAGAATTTTAACACGAAGTACTTTGAAGACGAAGAGCGATTGAACAACCTTCGATCAGACATGAGAGGTGGAGCTTCTAGGAATGATATTAATCAGCAACTCAAAGGAATGAATATCGATGAGTCAATGGCTGATCAGATATCAGACAAGCTAGAGCGAGAGGTTTCTGGAGACAAGTTCTGGAAGAAGTCGGACAAGGGTGTGGTGAAAATCATACACATATCTTTCAAACGATTCCTTGAGAAGCATGGGTTCTTTAAGTATAACCCTGAAGGCTCGAAGAGTTATGTGTTCGTGAGGGTTGTGAATAACTTAATAGACCACACGACAGAGAAGGATATCAAGACGTTTGTGTTGGACTACCTTCTGGAGATAGGTGACGATAGTGTGTACAACTACTTTGCTGAGAAGACGAAATATTTTAAGGAAGATTTTCTAACATTCCTAGCGAGCGTTGATGTACATTTTGTTGATGACGAGAAGGATACTGGATACATATATTTCAAGAATGTAGCGGTAAAGATTACTCCTAAAAAAATCTACGAGATAGATTACATAGACCTTGGTGGATATGTTTGGAGAGACCATGTCATGGATAGAGATTTCAAGTTACTGAAAGATCATGAATGCGACTTCAAGAAGTTTATCAGTAATGTATGCTTCTCAGATGAGAAGAGAACCAAAAGCATGGAGTCTACTATTGGGTATCTCTTGCATGGATACAAGCCACCTAGCCAGTGTCCGTCAGTGATACTTAACGATGAAGTTATTAGTGACAATCCTGAAGGTGGTACCGGGAAAGGTATAATCATGAAGGCAATCGGTCATATCAAGAAGATGGTGGTTATTGATGGGAAGGATTTTGATTTCGGAAAGTCATTTCCTTATCAGTTGGTATCAGCAGACACGCAGATAATTGTGTTTGATGATGTCAAGAATAGGTTTGACTTCGAGCGTTTGTTTAGCGTTGTAACTGAAGGTATTACTTTGGAGAAGAAAAACAAAGATGCTATC
>Ga0222719_10004297_pt1 | contig 12505 bp, 9 predicted proteins | sample C33_34DmetaG_FD_165039 | JGI IMG/M metagenome (GOLD analysis project Ga0222719, IMG submission 165039) | Estuarine water microbial communities from San Francisco Bay, California, United States - C33_34D | ecosystem: Environmental > Aquatic > Marine > Unclassified | place: USA: California...
AACCCTTAAAAACGATCCAATGAAAGCAACAGTAAAAACACAAACCCCGGAACAATACACGATACCGGCCAAGTTATTGAGCAAAGGAAACACCAACGCCAAAACAACTAAAAACGCCCGGGAAACTCATATTTTATACTTAAGCCCAGCGGCCCAGAATAACAAAGGGAAGGAACTTTGCCCACACCGTTCTAAAGGTTGCACCGCCGCATGTTTATACACTGCAGGCCGCGGAAAGTTTAACAACGTACAAAAGGCCCGTATTAATAGAGCTAACTACCTGGTCAACGATCCCAAAACGTTTACCGCCCAATTGATACTAGAGATTGAGTTTCTAATAATTAGAGCCAAGCGAGAAAAGAAACAAATTGCGATCCGGTTAAACGGAACGTCAGACGTCGACTTTTTGTACCTGTTTAAAAAATATCATTCATGGAACTATGAAGAAAAGGCCACAACGCCCGGAAGTAACGCGCCCGGAATTATTTTCTACGATTATACAAAGAACCCGCACAAATTACGCAGATACGGTAGAAACGGAAAATACGCCCTTATATTCTCACGCGCCGAGGATAACGGCGAAATATCTAATAGACTACTTTTTGAAGGCTACAAAGTGAGCGCAGTGTTCAACGATCCGAAACACCTGCCTAATTTTGCCGGATACCCAATAATAGACGGCGACGAGCGCGACGACCTTATTATTGATATATTTGCACAACCCTACGGTAAAATAATAGGACTTAAGGCCAAAGGAGACGCCAAAAAGGATACCACCGGTTTCACAATCCAAGGAGGAACCAACGCCGACGGCCTTAAGGTATGGAAAACTAAAATATAAGAGAATGTATAAGTATATCAAAGCAAGGCCCGCACAAGTGAAGGAAGCACCCAGGAAAGGCCACTATATAAACGCAAACGGACGGCAATACCTGGAAGCCTTAAACAATTACAGCGACTTAAATACAGGTATAACAAACTATTTCAATAAGGACGGTACAAAGGTCAAAAGAATTCAAAACTACTTATAACAAGATCAACCACAGGAACAACTAAAGCCACCCTAACAAGGTGGTTTTTTTTGTTCTATCTTCTGATAACTGGAGAGGGAACACAGGAGGAGGAGAGGAGAGAAACCCGGCAGAGGATACGCCACAGCCCCACCAAGTACGGCCAAAACCAAGCCCCAAGGCCCTACAATAGAGCGCAGACCAATAGAACCAGGACCAATAGAGCGCAGTCCCAGCACTAAAGCGACCAAACCAAAAGAAACCCGAACAAATAAGCGGAGACCCGGACCACGGGCGAGTGACCGAGGGAGGGAAGGAAAGTATATACTCTAACCACCCAGCACGGGGGGAGGGTTCGGGGGGAAGGGTAGTTTTCCAAACAAGCGATTTAAGAGCTTTTTAGAAGGTGAGTGAACAACTTATACGATAAAGAGCCAAAGTGTCTTTAGACACGCTCTAAACACCCTTAAAACGAATGTCATCAACCATTATGTTGTAAGGTGTATTGAGAATTATTAGCAGAAGCAGATTTTTAGTATACGGACTACTCGAGTCTGATCCGTTAGTATAATACTATTATACTTGTATTATAATAATAGTATAATATTATATTGTTATTATAATTCTTATACTTAACTAAAGGACTATTAGTATAATACCCTCTCTTATTAGGAGAGGGTATAATAAATTATTCTATTATAATACTATTATACTAATAGTATACAGGGAATGTGATTTAGGTTTTTTGGTTTGAGGTGGTGGTAATGGGAATAGAGATAGATAACAACATTCATTATTGTATATTTGAATAGAAGGCTTCTAATCGCCTTAAATGATTCTAATAAGGGTAACATACCAAAAAGCAATTATATGACGACAAAACAGCTCCTAATAGCCTTAACGGCTAGCGGACTACCCAAGGGTGAACTCAAGGAAGAGATGTTCAAGTTTTACAACTCAATGGTGGGTAAAAGTAAGTTCTTCCCGAAGAGTGAGAATCCGAAGACTGGATGTGGAAGTTGTATCCAGAGGGTAAAGACTTCTATTTGGAAGTGGTATCATACCGATGAGAAGGCTCCTAGTTACAAGGGTCTTATTTTCACAGGTAGGTTAGCTGCTCATAACATACCAGTATATATCTTTGATGATGCCAAGTCTGCGAAACAAGAAGGGTGATGTTGTTAGGGGCCACGGTGCAAAGTTAACCGAGCTTCAAACAAACTTCATCGAGCGTGTTGCCAACGAAGGGTTGGAGAATGCGTCTCAAATAGCAAAAGACCTTGGGTATACGAATTATTACCGAGACAGAAGGAATACAGGTACTGCCTTTTACAAGGAGTTGATGGCTATAGCAGATTCTGAAGGTAAGACTATTGAAGCTGCCAAAGGTACGAACCTAAACAAACTCATCTGGATTAGGGATACTGCATTGATGAATGGGGATACGAAGACAGCAATGGAGGCTATTAAGATTATCAATGATATGCAGGGATATAAAGCTCCAACGAAGGTAGAGCAAACTAAATTTGATGTTAAGGCAACTATTGATCTTACTGCTCCAAAGGAGGAAGATGATGGATTCCTTGATATAGACTATATCGAAGAATAATTTTATGCAGATAAAGCTGTACACTCCTAGTGAGCCACAAAAAGACTTCTATAGGCTCATCCACGAGGACAAGCCTTTCATCGGATGTTTAGTTGCAGGACGACAGACGGGTAAGACTTTCTTTATGCAAAACGATGCAGTAATGAGAGCATTAAACAACCCTAAACACCGTATGTTTTGGGTAAGCCCTATCCAGGATCAAGCCAATAAGGTGATGAAGGATATTGAAGGGATGTTTAGCGGTCATCAAGACTTATGGACTAAAATAATCAAGAGGTATGACCGTAAGGCAAATGAGATGTATTTTTACAATGGTTCGTTTATTAAGTTTAGGTCTGCTGATAGTGGGGATAATCTTCGTGGTGCCACTCTCGACTATATCTACCTGGATGAAGCGGCATATATGAAGTTAGACTTTATCAATGAGGTTTTGTTACCAATGGTCACTAGAACCGGAGGGAATGTATGTGCTGCGTCTACTTTTAATGGACCTAATTGGTTCTACGATTGGTATAAGGAGGGTCAGATAAAAGAGAACTGGGAACAGATAAAAAGTATTAAGAAGACCTACCTTGACCTCAACGACCCTGCGGTAGAGAAGACTGTACTTGGTATTAAGAAGAGCATGACCAAGGCACAGTTTGATCAAGAGTTCTTGTGTAGACCAGTGAGTGCTAATGCTCTATTTAGTAATATCGAAGATGCGATATATGCAGATGCTGCACCTACCACTTACGAGAGGATATATATTGGGATGGACATCGGTGTAGCACAGGATTACACGGTGCTTACTGCAATGACCGAGGATTATACGGTGGTTGATGTAGATAGGTTTAACTACAAGGAAGAGGGTATGGACTACGAGGAGTTCAAAGAACGCATAAAAGCGTTCTACCTAAAGCACGATAAATATTTAGCCGCAGCATACTTTGAGATGAATAATAACGACTTGCTATTCGATGATTTAACAGATGATGATAGATTATACAAATTAATACCTTTTCAAACGACCTCTCAAAGCAAACCAGAGATTATTCGCAACTTAATAAAGTTATTTGAAGATAAAAAGATTAAAATACCACAAAATAAAGAGCTTATCAAGGAATTGTATGACTTTAAGAGTAAAAGAAATCCTATAACAGGTAATTTACAATTTTCAAATACTGATGGTAAGCACGATGATATGGTAATGTCATTGGCGATAACTGCTTATTGTGCTAGCGAGGAACAAGACGGAGGAGTAACCTTATTCTTATAATATGTTATTTAAGCATCATATAGCTCTTTTAAGACACTTAAAAAGTGGAAGTAGCCTAGAAGACTTTTTAGATAATTACAAAGGACTAGAAAGGCTTAATATAATAAAATCTATAAAGGAGCAATATCCATTAAAGCCTTCTTCGGAAATAAAAGACTCTATAAAAGACAACTTTAACTACAGTTTAACTGTGCAAGATATGGTTCTTGGTCAGTTTATAATGGTAGAACAGATAATAACGGGTAAAACAAAACTACCGGATTACGAGGTTGATTTAGAAATATTGAAATTAATTCTACGTCCAAAGCATCACGATACATTTGATAATGATAGCGCGGAAGATGAATCAAGCAATGAAGACAAAATACTAAATACAGAGACTTTAGACTTATATGCAGTGTTGAATGTATTTATAGAAAACAGGAACAAGACATTGTTTAAAGACTTTGCAGGTGTTTTTTATGATGCTAGAGATGATGAAGAGGAAGAAGATGATGAACAACAAACCAACTCTACTGCTGAAAACATATTCCAAAACCAATGGTACTGGTATTCAATAGTAAGATTATTAGCTCAAGAAGACATAAGAAGATATAATGAAATATATCTACTCCCAATGAATGTAGTTCTGCCAGAAATGAGCTATCTAGCACAGAAGAACAAGATTGAGGAAACTAATAGAAGACAGCAGGAGGCTCTTCGTAAATTGTAAATTAAAAAAAAGACGGAAGTGAACGATTTATTAACTATTTACGAGTTGTTTGAGCAATTCGGGAGCAATCATTCTATGATTTCCGAGTTCAAGCTTCTCAACTCATTAGACGACCTACAAGAAGTAGAAATTAATCACCGAGGATTATTTATAGCACTTGAAGATGCTAATATATCAAGAGATGCAGGTAACCCTGTATATGATGTGAATTTCAATATAGTAATTGTAGACAGGGTAGCCTTAAACGATCCGGTAGGGTTAATAAACTCCAACCAAGAGAATCTATTCGTTATGGGTCAATTGCAAGATTACTTTATTCAAAACCTTGATGGAGAACAAAGTTTCCAAGAAGTCAGCATGAGAGGCTTCTCTTCTGAAGATTACAATATAACTGCTTCGGTGAGCAATGCGACTTTTGTTGTAGGTAGAAATCCATATTTAAGAGATATTGATATTTAATGGCTGTTCAAGTAGATAGAATGAAAAATCCCCGTGCCGCTAAACAACAGCAGCAAGGGGCTTTGCGTTTCTATATACAGCAAGAATTGGCAAAGGCTAAAATAATAAGTAGATTAAAGGCAAATTTAAATGGTACTGCTGTTGACGGCAGTCCATATATACACAAGGCAACAGGAAAGTTAGAAAAGAGCATATCTCCAAATAAAGACGGTCAAAAGATTTGGGGGAAAAGAGTTGTTTCAAAACTGAAGGTAGACCCATATCTAGGCCTTGGAAACGGAATTGATCAAGTATCTGTTCGTGTAGACATGGAAGAGTATGGAGATGTACTTGACGAGGGAGGGATACCTTTAAAAGTAGACCAAACAGATATATACCGATGGGTATTAGCTAAAGCTAATCGATTCCCAACTAGCCAATGGTTTTGGCGTGGGGGAAACATTAGCGGAGGAGAGATGACCACCGCGGCTGCTTGGAATATATCTTACCATGTTACCAAAAAAATAAAAGCGGTAGGTGTAAGAGAGACCAATTGGTTGAACGTATTAAAGGGAAAGAATGGTTTAAATGGTGCATTACAAAGAGCGTTTAATCGTTATTTAAATGATTATGATGATTACGCATATGCAACCGTAATAAACAAATTAGATAAAATGTTAAGTAAGCTATAAAATGGCAGAACAAAGTAAAAGAATACAGTTTCTACAAGATGCTTTAAAAAAGCTAGCAAAAGCCATCAGAGAGGTTTCTGGTGGTCTTATTGACCTTGATAAAACTATCTCAAAAATAACTGGGACAACAAGATCATTCCAAAAAGAAGTCGACAAGAGTGCCTCAAGTACAAAGAAGTACAAAGAAGAGTTAAATAAGGTCAATCAAGAGCAAAAGAAGTACGGTAAAAATACGGACGACAACAATAAAAAGACTAAAGGTTTTGGTGCTACGCTTCTTAAAAATATAAAAACAATTGTATCCTTTTATGGTGGTTATTTACTACTTAATGGTGCATTACGTTTAGTACAAACATTTACCGTAGGTGCTGTAAAAAGGTTTGCGGAATTAGAAGCAGCTACCGCAAGGGTTGGAGCTGTAACTGGAGCAACAGGAAAGGAACTTGAAGCGTTAAGAAAAAATACACTTGAGGTTGCAGGTGCTACTACATTTACTGCTGTAGAGATTGCCGGACTACAAACAGAACTTGGTAAGCTAGGTTTTTCTGCACAAGAGATAGAACAATCAACACTCGCTATTGCAAATGCAGCACAAGCACTTGGTGTCGGATTGTCTGATATTGCTCAAAAGGTTGGTGTTACCATACGAGCATTTAACCTAGATGCATCACAAGCGGCTTCAGCAGCAGATACCTTGACTTCAGCAATCAATGGATCTGCGCTTTCATTTGATTCATTTGGAACTTCAATTGCTTATGTCGCTCCTATTGCAGGTCAACTAGGTATTACATTCCAAGAAACAGCTGCCGCTATGGGTGTGCTTGCAGATAGCGGTTTCCAGGCATCTCGTATTGGTACAGGTCTTCGTAAGATTTTACTTGAGGTAGGTGAATCTGGAGAAACATTGCAAGAGACATTAACAAATCTCAAAGAGGAGCAGTTATCTTTAAATGATATTACCGAGATATTTGGTAAGACAGCTGTCGCCCAGGCAACAGTCCTTTTAAACAATATCGATAAGTTAGATACATATACCGGAGAGTTTGGGAAACTAGGTTCTGCTACACAAGCATCTGCCCAGCAAATAGACACCTTAACCGGTAAGATGCAGTTATTAAATTCTGCTTTTGATGCTTTCTTGATCAATATAGCAGATGTTTCTACCATTGGAGGGACAATATTTAATAATCTATTTAACTTTATACTCCCGGATGCGGTAGAGAATCAACTCGCTGCTTATAAGCAATTAAAAGACAATGATTTCTTTACTTTGTTGTCTGATAACGCAACCACCGCAGCGGAAAATATCGTTAAATCTGGAGCAACAACTAGAGTAGAAATAGAAAATGCAGTTAGGCAAACATTAGCTGCTCAAGGCAAATTAAGAGAAGGTGAAAAAGAGCAGTTGTTAAGCGGTAACGCTGTAATTGGATTGTCAGAGGAGACTACAAAGGTATATAACGGTCTTATTGAAGAGACTGAAAAGCTGGTTGCCGCAAAAAAGAATGATATATTAGCTTCAGAAGGTCAAGAAAGAGCAGTATCTAAACTTACCGAAGCAGGTAAGCAACTTGTAGAAACAAAAAGGGATGATGTAATAAATCAGAAACAGGCTTTAGAGGCCAACCGTCTTGCAGGAATAGAATACGAAAACCTAACTACCCAAATAGATGCTGCTAAAAACAGTTTAAGCACACTAACAAAAGGCTCTGATGAATATAAGAAAACAGTAGCGGAGATAGGCAGACTTCAAGGTCTTCAACAACAAATTGCAGACTTCCAATTCGATGATGCCGATATTCAAGCCATTGTTACAAATTTATACAAGTCTATAGCCTCTCTCCCAACAACGGGAGAAGCTAGAGGATACATTGAAGAGTTTACAAAGAATCTTGGAAAAGAAGTAAAAGATATTCTTGAAGAATACGATGATATAGGAGATAAATTAGAACTTGCTCCTGTATTTCCACCAGAATCTATTGATCAAGCGAGAACCTTCCTTCAGCAGATTGGAGATGAAGCTGCTTATTCATTGCTTAAACTCGGTGAGGATTTAGCACAAAATGGCACGGACATCATTAATGACATTTATAAGAATGTTTCTGAAGAGCGTCTTAAAGTATTGAATGACCAACTTGATGCTGAAATTGATGCCATAAAAAATAGATATAAGATAGAAGAGGAGATTCTTCGATCTCAATTAGACAACCAGCTTATTACTGAAAATCAGTTTCGTGTTAAACAAAGAGATATCCAAAGAGCGCAGATTGCTGAAGAAAACGATATTGAGAGAAAAAGATTTGAAGCTGAAAAGAAGCAAGATCTATCTACAGCACGATTAGATTATTTAGCTGCCATAGCTCAAGCATTTATAAATGAGGTATTAGCCGGCAAAGATTTCCCAAAAAACTTAATTAATGCACTCATAACTACTGGAGGCGCGGCAATATCTTATGCCGGGCAAGTAGCTGCTATTAATCAAAGAAAATTCATACCAAGGAAATTTGCTGAAGGGGGTATGGTAAATGGACCATCACACGACCAAGGTGGTGTACCATTTTCCGTTCAAGGACAAAGTGGATACGAGATGGAAGGCGGTGAGTACATCGTAAATAAAAGAGCAACTGCTATGCACCGAGACTTACTTGAGAGAATAAACAAGAGTGGTAGAACTAAAGCAACTGCTGGAAGCTATAAGTTTGCTGAAGGAGGTTTAGTATCTTCACCACTAAATGAAAGTGTAGATTACCTAAAGGCAATCGCAGAGGCTACGACCTCAACAGCTATAGGCGTAAGCAAACCAGTTCGTGCTTATGTTGCAGATAAAGACTTGCGTGGTAACGCTACAGAACGTAGAATTAGAGACAGAAACGACAGAATATAATGGCTGATTTAGTATTTAGACAAGGCATAGACCCGTCATCACCATTCGGTGGTATAGGTTTTACAAAGATTAAACCTAATGTTGTTAGCGCAGGTTCCAATATCGGTAATGTTGTTCTTCGTGATGTAGTTAAGATTTCATACAACGACACTTTTCAGAAAGCTATATATGGTGTTTGTACAAACGAAGCAACAGGAGAGATAACATTTGATGAAAACATTTATCTCGTTGCATTAAGTACATTTACAGGTACTGTTTACAGATACAATGACACGGATGTAGAGGAGGTAAGTGTTTATAGAATAGGCGTAGATGTTGAGAACGGATTGTATTCAAAAGCTTACAATCAATATGCCTCAAACATATCTTATTCTTTAATCATACCCGCTAAAAGAAACGAATACTTTGGAGTATCTTCAATAATTATAACATCTCCCGATGTAGCATTTTTAGACTTGTGTGACAGCAAGGCATATGGTGTAGGTTTGTCAGAGATATCTTTAGACACACTAAACAACAAGTTTAAGTCTTCATTAGAATTTAATATCGCAACTCGTTAATATGGAGTTTAAATTAGAGATTAGTAGGACCAATTTAGCAAACAGCTATTATGAAGTTGACTTATTCCCAGAGCAGCAGTTAGAATATGATTTAGATTTCTACGATAGTGTAGAGATTGATAAGGTAAAGCTACCATTCTACACGAACCTTCGTATACCACTAACCACAAACAATAAAGCGTCCAATAGATTTAACTTTGAGCCTATAACATCTCCTGCATTAGACTTCCCAAAGGATAATTTCTACTTTAAGATTACAGTATACGGAAACAGCTCAACAGAGATAACAGGTATACTCAATGTTGTTTCTTTTGAGTATAATTCAGCGCAATCTTATATTGAGGTAGAATTAAAAGATTTTTTATCAAAGTATTTAGCAGAAATGAGTGGTCTTAAGTTAGGAACTCTATATGGAGAGACTACACCTTATTATAGAAACCGACACACATTTGCAGACTTTTTAAATACTACAGCAAACAGTGGTGAGGCTGGAACTATAGGGCAAAATCCAGATTACACAAGGCCAATATCTTTTCCCTACATTGATTTTTGCAACGATGTAGATGGAAAGTTTGGTTATGCTGCTCGTCAGTTTTTAGAGTACGGTCCTGGATTAAAAAGGACGGGTATTATGCCTGTGTTCTCTGTTCCAAGATTTCTTGAATACATAGGTCAATATTTGAACAGTGCCGCATTCCCCGTAAGAGTTGATTCAAAGTTATTTGCTTTAGGCCAATATGCAGCCAATCCTGCATTTCCCGATTTTCAAGCAGAGAAGCTACATATGGTTGTCCCATCACAACTTCTTGCAAAGCAAGATGTGAATAGAAGGTCTTTTACAGTTAGACAATCTCCAGCTTGGGCAGGTACAAATAAAAGCCTTGAGTCTTGCACTGACTTCGAGAACAATACAAAGTTAATACACACGGATTGGTGGGGGGCTATGGAAACCGCAGGTAACTACGGTACTGATGTAGAGGGAAATCCTTTATATGCTTTTATAGAATGGGGTGCAGATAAACGTATGGATTTCTATCCCTATGATTTTGTAAACGGTCTTGATGAAGATGGTATAAGAGGATTCTTTTGCCCGAAGGTTTCCTTTAATGCTTCTCTTATTCTTTCAAACAACTCCCCAGTAACTATTAATGATTTACAGTACGAGATACCAGTTATTCAAGAGGATAAAATGGTTGAGAGTATTCTGTTTCAAGATGCTGATTCTGATATGTCTTGGACAGTAAATATTGGAATCTATGAAGATGGTACAATGGTAAATAAAATACCGTTACAAGACGTATTGGGCAATGATATAGTTTTAGATACATCAAACATAACAAATGCTTTAGAAGGATATTCTAATAAAAATGATATATCAGTAAGTAATATTGGAGACTTTGATTACTTTAAGTGTGGAGACCCTTTATCTGATCAGATACCTACTTTACTTGGGCCAAACGTACCGTTTTTTGATAGGTTAACATTTGAGCCTTTAACAGCTTACTTTCCTTCAGATATTGAAATGGCTGTGAACGGAGGGAGCCAGTATAGTGTTAACTATTTCCTTGAGCCTTTAGAGGGTTCGTTAAAAATATCATACGTTGATAGTTATACTAAATTAACAAGTCCAATAGTTTATTACCAAGGAGTGGCTCCTCTCGTTCAAGATGTCTTTGAGGTTTATGATATCAAAAAAGCTATAACAAGAATAGGTCCGCCAGACGGTAGTGGTGATTATGCTTTATTAAATATTAAATTTGAATCTAATGCCGACACATTTATATATAAGACTGATGATGAGTTTTCTATTGAGGATTCAATTAACCAAACATCTCCTTTAACAGTATCGGAAATACTCCGTGCGGTTCTTAAAAGATTTGATTGCGCCTTGCTTTATGAGTTTGACAATGGAATAAATGTCCTTCGTGTAGACCCTCTTTCTGTGGTTAGAACAGGAAGTCAAAACATTAACTCTTTGGTTGATGACTTAAAGTCAGTTAAGATAAGTAATGGTGGCGATAAAGTTAAGACTCTTGAGATAAAGAACAAGGATTACAATCTTTACTTTGACGATTTAAACAACGATGACATAACGATAGGCTCTACCACTCAAGAGCTGAATTCAGAGGGTATAGTTGAATTAAAGATAGATTTAAAATCATCTATATACTACCGTTCTGTATGTGGACAACAGTCTCCAAGCTATGACGAGACGACTAACTACGATGCTTTTAGCGAAAGAGAGTTAGGGTTTACAAAGAATATATTTACTCAAAATAAAGATGTTGGTTTAAGGTTCGCATATTTAGATAAGCCTCTGTATAGGACTAATATGATGGTCCCTTATGCTACATTAAAAGGTTTTTATCAAGATGATAAAATGAAAACCGAAAGTCAAATAATATTCTCAAACGTAGATTTATCTCCCTTAACAACCAACATAGGTGGTCAGCATATATTTAACGGAAGATTATTTCATTACAATACCGCAGGTTGGAATTTAATGTTTGAAGATGAAGATGGTAATACAACAGATACCTATGATAACATCTTTGCTACCTCTGAAAAAATTATACAAAGTGAGAACCCTCGCATAGAATTTGATATGGTTGTACCTACCTCTAACCTTGCTTCATTAGACTTCTTCTTACAGACCTTAACGGCTACAAGAATAACCTCTGGTGGAATACTCGTTAAGAGCGCAAGCGGTGAAGTGTACGATGATTTTGCTTACATTACTATAGAAGGGATATTACAATAATTGTAAATTAATCTGATGGCTTATACTGCGCCGCCACTTTAAAAAGTTTATGGCTACATACAACGACTACCCACAATCTGCTACTAACAACGCCAAGAAAGTTCTTGAGTGGAAGAAGAAGTATGGGAAAGAAGTTAAAGGAATGACTTCTGTGGGCTGGACTCGTGCCAACCAGTTAGCATCAAAAAGAAAACTATCGTATGAAACTATTGCGAGAATGGCTGCTTTTAATCGCCATAGAAAAAATGCTGCGATTGACCCTAAATATAAGGACACGCCTTGGAAAGATAGAGGCTATGTGGCTTGGCTTGGTTGGGGAGGAACAAGCGGTGTTAACTGGGCAATTAGAAAAGCTGAAAGCATACGAAACGGAACAGTTAAAGCAAGTGTTGATGTGGCTGACCTCCCGTGGGGTGACCGTAAAGTCAAGGATGAGTACGCTACACAAGGCAAGGATGGAAGCATTAAGAAATCTCCCAAAGCACCTAAAAGTGATACTCCTAACAAGAATCCTAAAGGTGTTGGAAAAGGCGGAAAGCTATCTGCAAAAGTTCTTAAGTCTATAAAGACTAAAGTAGACG
>Ga0222719_10004301_pt1 | contig 12496 bp, 3 predicted proteins | sample C33_34DmetaG_FD_165039 | JGI IMG/M metagenome (GOLD analysis project Ga0222719, IMG submission 165039) | Estuarine water microbial communities from San Francisco Bay, California, United States - C33_34D | ecosystem: Environmental > Aquatic > Marine > Unclassified | place: USA: California...
GGCTCTAACTAGCAGCGGCGAAAAATTAAGTTATTTAAATATTGTGCCGGCGGGAAACGGAGCAGAAAAAGAAAGTATTGATAGCATTCGAAAGAATGCGCCAATATACAACCAAACAAAAGAAAGAATGGTCACTTCATCTGATTATAAAAGTTTAATACTTGCGAATAATCCTGGCGTTCAATCATGTTCTGTTTGGGGTGGAGAAAATAATGATCCTCCTATGTACGGAAAGGTGTTCATTTCACTTGATCCTGTAGAAGGACAAATCATAACAGAACAAATTAAAGATAGCATTCTAAGCAATCTAATTTCTACAAGAGCGCCAGTGGCGTTGTTGCCAGAGTTTGTGGATCCAGATTATACTTACATAGGCCTAAAGGTTGGCATAGTCTATGATCCGAGCATGACTACTCTCACTTCTGGTGAGATAAGCCAAGCAGCATCGACAGCAATCTCTAGTTATTTTACTAACAACCTGAATCAATTAAATAAAAACTTTTACTACTCTAGAATTCACAATGAGGTAAAATCTGTTTCAAACTCTATTATATCTGTAAACATAACGCCTACGTTACAAAAAAGACTAACAGCAACTTTAAATGTTGCTACTAATTATACGTTCAGTTTTAACAGCAGAATTCAACCAAGAGAATTACACAGTAATTGGTTTAATGTTAATGTAGACAGTGTAATATACAAAGTTAAGTTCCAAGATATTCCAAACTCAGATGTAGTAGCCCCAGCATATAATGGAACTGGTGTTGTTTACTTAGTAGATGCATCTGGTACTAAAATTGTAAGCACTGGAACTATTGACTATGATACTGGAAAACTAACACTTTCTGCGATTACAGTGTCTTCTTTGTTAGGCACTGATACAGAATTGAAATTAAGAACTCGTCCACATGACGATTCTAAAGATATTTTAACAAATATATTGAATAGAACTTCAGATGTATCTACTGGTGCTGTAGTAGCAAAGCCATCTCAAAATACTATTTTAGCATTAGATAACAGCGCTTCAAGTTCTCTCACTGGCACTAGAAAGGGCTTAGAAATAACAGTAACAACAGAAGTTGAAGGCTACTAATGTCACACCAAGTACCTGATTATTACAGATATGTATCTAGTATCGAGATTGTAAATCCTGGTAGTGGTTACACTTCAGTCCCGACTATTACTATTTCTGGAGGCGGCGGCACGGGCGCTACTGCTACAGCTTCAATATTCAATGGACAAATACAAGCGGTCAATATTACTAATATTGGCAGAGATTATACTTCTTCTCCTACAGTTACAGCTACTGGAGGCGGAGGAGCAAATGCCACATTTAACGCAAACTTAGCTTTTGCTGCTGGCACGCCTACTGATTATACAGAAAAATCTTCAATTGGTATAAAATATACTCTACCTGAATTCATTCAAAATGATTACGATAGGTTCGTTACCTTTATTGAAAAGTATTATGAGTTCATGGATTCTGATGGAAATCCTGCGAATCTTCTACTTAATAAAACCTACAACGATATTGATGAATTAGAAAACGCTGAACTAAACAAAAGAGCAGAAGAATTAGCGTATCACTTTCCTCAAATTCTTCAAACTGACAGAAAAGCCTTACTCAAAAAAATAAAAAATATTTACGAGTCTAAAGGCTCTGAGCGTTCTATAAAGGCATACTTCAAACTTCTATACAACGAAGAAGTAGAGGTATATTATCCCAGTCAAAATATTCTACGAGCTTCCGATGGTGTTTGGATAGAAGAAACTTCTGTTCGTGCTACTCCTGGTTTCAATAATTATGAAGTTCTAGAATTGAGCGGGATGCTGGCAGATATAAAATATCACGAGACAGTTGGTTCTGTCCCTTTATTAAGAACAATTCCAGTTACTATTCCTAGAGTAGAAAAATTATCATATACTTCTCCACAAGCATATGAAGTTGTTCTTGAGTTGCCTCCAGGTATAACAGAAATTCCTGGACCAGGTGCTCAAGCTACTGCTACGGCTACAGTAGTAGGAGGCGAAATTACAGGCATTACTGTTGTCTCTGGCGGATATGATTATAACGCAGCACCTGAAGTTCAAATTTTTGATCCTATAGGCACTGGAGCTGAAGCTAGAGCAGTCGTTTCTGAAGGTAAAGTAACTTCGATAGTTGTTACTTCTGGCGGTTCTAATTATACTGGAACAAACACAACAATAAATCTATCAACAGATAACCTTAGAACATTTATAGTTGAAAGAGGAGCAAGTTCTGATCCTGAAAACATAAGAGCTTACTTAGATAGAAGTTTGGCACTAGTGTCTTCAGGAACTTATTCGGGAGATAATGCTGGATTTTCAGTTGGAGATGTATTTACTGTAAATGAGTCTGGCGATGACGGAGCTGCATATGCTGTCGATGGATATTTTGCAGAAGATTACACATTCTCTGGCGGGTCTAACAATGCCGTAATTAGAGTCGCAGCAGTAGACAGTAAATCAGTTCCGACCTCCTGGTCTATAATTAATCCGGGCGAAGGTTTCATAAACTCTGAAACAGTTATTAGTATAGAATCTAAAACTGGTGTATCATTAGATATAACTTTTTATACAAAATACTTGTACAGTTATGATGGAAAATATAAAGATGATAGAGGAAAGTTGTCTGATGTAAATAGACTTCAAGACAACTACAAGTATCAAAGTTATTCATATATAATTAAGTCTACAGTTTCTCAAAATCAATGGGTTAAAAAATTCAGAGAAATAATGCATCCCGCTGGTATGGAAGTATTTGGTGATCTAATTATTTCATCAAATATAAACTTTGCGCCATTTATTTCAATTACAACACAGGGGTTGAATTTACTAGAATTTAAGACAGAAGACATAGTTATTTCAAATTCAGATGAGTTGTCAATTAATTATAGTAAGCCATTCGCAAACACAACTTCTAATTCTGATTTGTTTGAACTGCTTATAGAATCTTCTAAAGTTGATACTGTTACAACAAATGATGCTGGTGCTGTGACATACTTCGCAGAAGATTACTGTGATCTGACATATTGTAGAGAAGGCGGCGTTGAAATTCTTGTATCTAAGGTTTTTGACGAAGATACATCTACTTTAGATGTTTTTGTGCCTGTAATGTCATACATAAGAACTTTCTCAGATACCTCTTCTGCGGAGGATATTGGACAAGTGACATACTTCGCAGAAGATTACTGTGATCCGACATATTGTTCTGAGGGTGGTACTGTAATATTTGTAGATAAGGTTCTTGATGAAGAGATCCTTTCTGCTGTTGACAATTTTTTATATGAAAAAAATACCCCAGTAGACGTATCAGATTCAGTTTCAGCTACAAACGGAGAAATAACCTTTGAGTTATCGCCGTCGTTATTTTGTAGTAATCCAGCAGTAGTATCTGAAATACCTGTTATAAATATCAACAAAGAACTCGTTGAAAATCAGACAGCAACAGAGTCAACAGAAATTAACACAGATAAGTCGCTTTCTGAAACTGGCACAATGTCAGAAAGCGTTTATATAACTAAACAAGATTATTCAGACCCGACTTATTTTAGTGAAGACTATGTAGGTGCGGTTTACAGCTTTTAACACAACTAATGGAGAATTCCTATAATGATTAAGAAAGACTCATCAAAAGTCACAGGCAGCGTTAATGTCGTAGTTCGTGGCGAAGACGGCGCTGTTAAGCAAGAATTCACGGTACCAAATCTCGTTGTAGATTCTGGTCTAAATTTCATTGCTTCACGTATGGAAGGAACATCAGACGCAGTAATGTCACATATGGCAGTTGGTACAGACAATACGGCTGCCGCTTCTGGTGATACGACTCTCGGAACAGAAGCGGCTCGTGTTGCTCTCACTTCTGGTGTCGCTTCTTCTAATGCTATGACATATATTGCTACTTTTCCAGCTGGTACAGGCACTGGCGCATTAACAGAAGCTGGTGTGTTTAACGATCCTACTTCTGGCGATATGCTTTGTCGTACTGTATTTGCGGTAATCAACAAAGGTGCGTCAGACTCAATGACTGTTACCTGGACTGTTACAATCTCTTAATAGGTAAAGCTAGTGGCAATCTTATTAACAAAAGCGGGTAGAGTTCAGTTAGCGAGATCCCTTCATCGGGACATTATTAATGCTAGAGATATCTATCATTTTGCTATCGGTAGAACTACTGCGTGGGATGATGAAGAAGCTCCTGAAACTCCTTTAGACTCTGAAAAGTATATAAAGGAATTTAGAAACAACATCATTTTCACTCAAGTGCTTTCCTCTGCTGATATATGTCATTTAACAAGAAGAATAGACTGGGAATCTGGAACAGTGTATGACGCTTATGATGACGCATATTCTGTAAATATGCCTGCTTATTCTGGAGCCACTAGTTTAGCAGACGCTAACTTTTATGTGATAACTGATGAAAACAAAGTATATAAGTGCCTCGATAATAACTCGAATGGCCAGAGTACGATAAAGCCTAGTAGTACTAGTACCAGTACTTTTACTCTTTCTGATGATTATACATGGAAGTTTTTGTTTCAAGTATCTTCTTCCGACCAGACTAGGTTTTTAGACGCAGCGCATATTCCTGTCAGAAAATTAACAGGAAATCCTCAGCATGATGTAAACGGCGAACTTGATGATATATTAGTTACGAACGGAGGCAGCGGATATACTTCTGTACCAACAGTAGTAATTAATGGTGACGGAATAAACGCAACTGCCACCGCAGTTGTAGAGGGTGGAGTTGTTACTGATATTGTTGTTAATGAGCCAGGCTCAGGGTATTCGTTTGCGAATATTGTCTTTACTGGGGGAGGCGAAGGATCAGGCGTAAAAGCTACCGCATTGTTAGGAGTGGCTGATGACCTTCCTGTTTTACAGTCAGCCGTTGAAGACGCCGCTATAGCAGGAACAATTGATAGAATAATAATGAATTCTTCAGGACAAGATTATTCTGAAGGAGATGTTGTAGTAACAATAACTGGCGATGGTACAGGAGCAGAAGCTACAGCAGTAATTGCGGAAAATTCAGGAGCAATTACAGCAGTTAATATTACAAATGGAGGTACTGGTTATACAAATGCGACTATAACTTTTACCCAAACTTCTGGACTAGGATCAGGAGCAACAGCTAGAGCAGTATTGTCTCCAATAGGAGGACATGGCGCTGATCCTATAAAAGAATTATTCGGTTCAACTATAGGACTAACTACTTCTTTGTCAGACAATGACAATAAAGATTTATTTTTAAATAACGACTTTAGGCAAATTGGTTTAGTTAAAAATTTATATAATTATCAAGAAACTTCTGTGTGGACTGATCTTACAGCTACAGCATGTTTTATTATAAACACAAATAGTTCCGCTAGTTATTCAATAGATGATATTGTTACTACAGATGATGGAGGTCGATTTAGAGTTATTCAAATAACAGATGGAACTTCTAGTACTTTTGATATACACTTACAGCCTATTATTCCGTTAATATCAGCTTCAAGTACTCTGTATAATGAAACAAAAGAAACTAATAATCTACTTATAAATAGTCTTGTTACACCAGAAATAAAAACATCTACAGGCGATGTTGTTTATATAGAAAACAGAACATCAATAAACAGATCAACAGATCAAGTCGAAACAATAAAAGCATTGGTAAATTTTTAGGAAAAAGTAAATGGCTCTCAATTTAAATTCTTCACCCTACTATGACGACTTTGACGGTACCAAAAATTATAATCGAGTGCTTTTTAAGCCTGGTGTTGCTGTTCAAGCTAGAGAGCTAACACAACTACAGACCGCACTGTCAGATCAAATAAGTCAATTGGGCAGCTTCACACTAAAAGAAGGTGCTATTATCAGTGGGTGTGAAGAAAAGATTTCTAGCATACCTTACATTAAAGTTACTGACAGTGATTTTGATGGTGCTGCTATTGATAACTCTTCTCTTGTAAACTATGTTGGGGCTACTCTTGTAGGAGGTACTTCTGGTCTTAAAGCAAGAGTAATTTATACTAAGACAGGCAACACAAGTGAATCGCCTGATACTAAAACTCTATACCTCGCTTATACAGACCAAGGAACAAATACTGCTGGTGAGTTAGAATTTACAATGGGAGAAACCCTCACAGTAGAGTCAGACGATACTGATCTAGATGGCGACACCTTTGTTGTATTTAATTCAGCAGCAGCACAGGTAGGTACTCGTCAAAGATACGCTGGCTTTGCGCCATTCTTGACTCTTTCGCCAGGCATAATTTATGCGCTTGGGACTTTTATTCGAACAGAAGAAATTACAGTTTTTATTGACAACTATACTCCTCTAGCAGATAAGAAAGTAGGATTTTTAGTTACACAGCAGATAAAACAATCATCAGATGACAATACTCTTCTAGATCCTGCTACTGGTTCCTTCAACTTTAATGCTCCAGGAGCAGACAGGCTTCAACATGTAGTATCATTAGTATCATATAAACTTTCTGAAACTGTGCCTGAGAACTTTTTCCAATATGCCTCTTGGGAATTTGGCAAGATAATAAGAACAAAGATTAAAACAGATACTTTAGGTCAACTAAGCACTGTATTAGCGTCTCGCTCTTATGATACTAACGGCAATTACACAGTAAGAGGACTTCAATGTTATTTCAGAGAACATTTAAATGTTAATGGAAATGACGGATTATTAGCGGCTTCACAAGGCGGACTTTCAACTAAACTAGTTGCTACTATTCGTCCTGGTAGAGCAAGTGTAGCAGGGTATCCAATAGAACTTCTTGCTGAAAAACTTGTTCCTTTTGACAAGCCATCAGCAACACAAATCGAAGAAACTGTCACTCAATCAACTTCATTCGGAAACTATATTATAATTGATGACGTTTGTGGTGTTTGGGACGTTGACGGTGGCGGCGCTGCTGGTAACGGTATAATTGATCTTTACGATACTGTACAAAATGCTGTTACAGATACAACATTCTCTGCGACTACTATATCAGGCAGCAAAGTAGGTTCTGCTAAAACTCGTCACCTTGAACTACATTCAGGCACTCCAGGTACAGCAGCAGCTCAGTACAAACTCTATTTGTACGATATAAGAATGACCACTGGCGATTTTAAAGATGTTAGAAGTGCTGTGTACGAAAATACAAACTCGAATGCGCTTGCTGATATTGTTCTGAACACAGCAGGAAATGCTCAAGTTTATGAAACTAACTTCAATAAACTTCTTTGGAATCTTCCGTATTCTCATATAAAGACTCTTCAAGCTGATTCTGGCTCATATGATTATAATTTTAAATTTACGAGAGAGTTTGACTTAACAGCAGATTTAAGTGGAAACATAAATGTTGCGTCTGCAATTACTAATCAAACTTTCATCTTCGGAACCGACCCAATAACAGATTCTTCAATAAAAGCTAATATTCAGCTACTCGCTACTGATTCTTTCACTTTAGATGGAACTCCAATTACAGCCGGTGAGTATATAGACTTATCAGGCAAAGTGACTCAAGTAGACGAGTCTAACCTTACTATTAACTTAGGCGCAGCAATCGTTGGATTGAATCGTGGTGTTAGAATCTATGTGAATATGCAAGTCTCAGACACCTCGCCTCTATCTAAAACTCTTCTCAAAGATAGATTGGTAAAGATTGATGCGACTACTAATGAGAATTCAGCGAGCGGAAAATATTCTCTAGGTATTTCTGATGTATTTAAAGTAAAACAAATTCTTGCTACAGATAATTCTGATTATGAAACTGGTGTTAGAAATGTCACTAACGAATTTATTTTTAACAACGGCCAAAAAGATAATTTCTACGGTCTAGGTACAATACAAAAAAGATCCGGCAGTACTTTTGACTTTTCAACATACAGATACATTACTGTAAAACTAGACTATTTTAGTAGAACTACTGCTGGTCCTTCTTTTGCTTGTGTAGACTCATACCCAGTAGATGATACTGGATTATCAGGTATTAAGACAGAAGAAATTCCAGTTTTCTATTCTGTTACTGGCAATATCTACGATCTTAAAAATGTTATTGACTTTAGACCTTATGTTAGGAACACAGCAGCAGATTCTACTACATTAGCAGGAGCTACTGAGAATCCAAGCATTTTTGAAGAAACAGATAGACCTTCAAATGGTTTAACTAATCCAGTTCCCGCACAAGAATTTACAACTGACTTAGAATACTATCTAGCAGAGGCCTATCGTATAGTAATTACTAGCGACGGTAAATTTAAAGTAATAAAAAGCAATCCAGGAGTCTCGCCTAGGTTGCCAGTTGCTCCAGAGAAGTCGATGACTTTGGCATCTGGATACTTACCGCCATACCCTTGTTTGGCAACGAATGCCGCAAGACTAGTTGGCCGTCAAGATTTAGCAGTGGCAGTTAAAATAGAAAAGAACAAGCGGTACACGATGAGAGACATCGGTGCGCTTGAAGAAAGAATTTCTAATTTAGAATACTACACTGCTCTGACTCTTCTAGAAAAACAAGCTGGTGAAGTTAAAATTCTAGACACAGATGGCGTAGATAGGTTTAAGAATGGATACATGGTAGATTCTTTCACTGGTTTTGGTGTAAATTTTGTTAGTCATCAAGATAATAATTGTTCAATTGACAAGAAGAAACGTCAACTGAGAGCAGCTTTTGATTCTTCTATTATTGGATTTAAAGCTATTGCCACTGGAACTACTGTCGGACAAACTGGCGATATGTTCCATGTTCCTTATGTTGAGTCTATATATGCGAATCAATTACAAGCAAGTAAATATAGAAATGTTATAGGCGAGTTGTTAGTAACAGCTCCTACAACGCCAGGCGTTGCAACGCCACCTGTAGTTGTTGCTCCTCCTCCACCTGTAGTAACTGTTCCTCCTCCTCCACCAGTTGCTCCTGGCCAGCCGGCATTCTATCTTGTCCGCTCGAAGACTTCTGTTAAGGAAGGAACTTCCTTTATAATTACTCTTGAGACAGACAACGTAGCCCCAGGCACTACAGTTCCTTATACTATCACTGGCGTTTCTTCTGCTGATATTAGCAGTGCTTCATTGACTGGAAACTTCACTATAGATTCTGCTGGTGATGCTTTCTTAACTGTAAATGTTTCTGATGTTGCTGGAAATAAGTCATTTGTGCTAACACTGAATGGTAAAAACATCTCTACTAGTGTTACTATACTTGACACAACTGATTACGTAGTTCCCCCAAAAATCCCTATTTGTCCAGGGCCTTATTTCGGCACGTTGACTTTAACTCCTGACGAAGACACTTGGTATGATATGCACTCGGCTCCTGAACCATATAGGAATGATAATGGTGAATGGGACCATTTATTTACTGGACTCCAGCTAGACGACGGTTCATCTTCTGGGTGGAAGGTAGACTGGGGAGCTTGGGAATACGCAACTGAAACTGTAGGCGCAGCTGCCCCAGGCGATAATTTTGGAATAGAGTTTGATGGTAGGACTGAAACGGTAGGCAATGGATTATATGTTCCTAGCTATGGCGTAACCTGGACAAATGAGGGAGCGATACCTGCTCAGTCAACTACTACTTGGGAAATAAGAAGTGGTTCTTGGGTTTGGGATGGTCCAGAAACAGTTAGTAAAGACATACCTATAGTTGTAGACGCTGATACATACCTTCGTCCAATAAGTATTACAGGTAGAGCTGAAGGCTTGCTTCCAAACGCAACTCACTCTATTGTCATGGGAGGCACAAGAAAAGGATCCTTTACTACCAACGCTAATGGTAGAGGTTCATTCACTATCAATGTAAAAAGTAAAGAATTTAGAACAGGAAATATTGTTGTTGAAGTTATCAATACTGAAACTATAACTTCTGCTACTTCTTCAGCACAAGCAATGTTTACCAGCAATTACACAAAGAACGCTTTAGTTAGGGGAGAAGTTAGTACTAAGCCTCCTAAGCCTTCGACTCCAATTGTGCCTGAGGTAAGATCGAACACTATTCTTGACACAAAAACTAAAGTTGAAGATAAGGTCACAGACAAAGGCACGGTTTACGTTAAAACTGAGTCTAAAACAACAGAAATAATCACTTCAAACGGCGTAATCATTGCGACAACTGTCCCAATCGAAGAGTTGAACATGCAAGATTTTGAAGTGTCTTCTAGTTGTGATCTCACTACTGGCAGATCAAAAGCAATCATGCAAAGGCCTGATGGCTCTACGTATGGAGTTGAGATAGACGATCCAGGATGTTTTGTACATAGTGATTACATTGCGTCTAAGAACAAGCCTGTTGTTGTTGAAACCAATGAAACTTATGATACTACTACTAAGACAACTAAAAAACAGCAAGTAGCAGACACTATAATTGTTCTTGATGACATTGATAGTTTTATAGATGAAGCTACTGCTGGTGTTCATGTTACAACTGTTAAAAATTATAAAGATGAAGACGAAGTTGTTCAAATTGAAAAAACAGCAACATCTAGTAACATAAAACCTAAAGTACATTTGACAAAATCAAACCCGCAAGGCGGCTCAGCTATCGAAGAGGTTGTACCTGTCATAACTATTCCTTATACGGAAACAGTAAATGACGCACGAACAGATCCTCTTATTGGTTCGATAGCAGATATAGTAATCGATTTTGATTTTAGTGAGTTTGATTTGTTTTGTGCGGAAGCAGGTTTTTCAGGCGGGGCGTTCGACCCTCTCGCACAAACATTCTTTGTTGAAGATATGCCAGGCGGCATGTTTATTACATCTGCTGATATATTCTTTAGATCAATTTCTGATGAACAAAATAATAACGGCATTACGTTACAGATTCGTGAAGTTGTAAATGGTGTACCGGGAACTACTATTGTTCCTAATGGTGAAGTTCACATGAGAAGGTCCGGTTGTTACACTTCTACTATCAATGCAGATGGTTCTGTAGACTATGCGAGTACAAACTTCAAGTTTAAGAATCCTGTACACTTAGCTAATAACACTGAATATTGTATGGTTCTTGTACCAGACGCAAACGACCCTGGCTACGAAGTTTGGATTGGAGAGTTGGGCGGTACAGAAGTAGGTACTACTACTCGTATTACTAAACAAGCACATTCTGGTGTATTGTTCACCTCTGCTAATAACAGAAGCTGGTCGCCTCATCAATCAGAAGATTTAATGTTCACATTAAGACGAGCAAAATTTGACGCAAATACAGATTATGTTCTCTATACTACTAACAAGAATACTGATTGGATTAAAGTAGACCATTCTACATGGAACAATACAGAAACTGACGGCTTAATACCTGCTCCTTTGTTTGTTAAAGGAGATTCTATACATGGATTTAGATTCACTATAGACGATGACGGTGCTGGATATACTGATGGCACATATACTGATGTCGATATTTCTGGCGGCGGCGGTAGTGGAGGAAAACTCTCTTATGTTGTGTCTGGCGGTGTCGTTACATCTATAACTCTTACGAATCCGGGTAACGGATATACATCAAATCCAACAGTAGCGTTGTCTCAAGGAAGTCCTACAACTGAGGCTACAGTTTCAGTTGTTCTAAATAAAGCTACTTATAAGTTCTTTGACAAAGGATATTCAACTTACGAATTAAATGTAACTGATGGGTATTTCACAGCAGGTGATATGATAGGCAACGGAACAACATATGTTGATATTGCCTCAATCAACGATAGAGCTATTAGTGCTCATGTGATTCAAGCGTCTTCAATTAATCCTGATGACAGAGGATCTATTGTTTCACAAATCGCTCTAACTAATTCTACCGCAGTTTCTGCTAACACTACATACTCTAATGTTACTTTACAAGATACTGTAGAACTTGAACAAGAAAAAACTATCTATAGTTATTCTAATGAACAACGAGATTTCTCAGGAGAAAAAACTGGTAGATTGAAGTTTACATTGAGAACTTCTTCTAATAATGTCGCTCCTATGATTGACTTGGCTTCATTAGATATGCTTGCTCTAATAAATGATATTAACTATCCAACAGTGGCAGAAGAAGTTACTACTGGCGGTAACGCTAAATCTAAGTATATCTCTAGACAAGTTATTCTTGCTGAAGGGCAGGACGCAGAAGACTTTAAAGTTTATCTTGACAACATCATTCCTACAGGAACAGCAGTAGAAGTATACGCTAAACTACAAAACGCAGAAGATGACGCTGAGTTCTTAAATGAAATTACTTGGAAAAAGCTAGAAATTGATGACCAACCTTTTGTCGCTACTCAAGGGCTTGCTGAATACTCATACAAGATTCCTGCAAAATCTTCTGGTTGGGGCTTGAACGGATCGGATGTTTTTGAGTATGATGTGACAAGAATTTCAAATATTGCTATTACTTCTGGTGGTTCTGGTTATTCTAGCGCACCTACTGTAACTATTACTGATAGTGCTGGAACTGGTTACGGTGCGACCGCAGAAGCAGTTCTCTCTGGCGATGTTGTTACAGCAATTCGTATAATTAAT
>Ga0222719_10004302_pt1 | contig 12492 bp, 10 predicted proteins | sample C33_34DmetaG_FD_165039 | JGI IMG/M metagenome (GOLD analysis project Ga0222719, IMG submission 165039) | Estuarine water microbial communities from San Francisco Bay, California, United States - C33_34D | ecosystem: Environmental > Aquatic > Marine > Unclassified | place: USA: California...
AAGCTGTTTTATCTTTCATTAATTTATTTAAAGCTTCTTGAACCTTTTTTTCTGATTCGCTATCGAGAGATGATGTTGCCTCATCTAATAAAAGAATTGGTGCATCTTTTATCATTGCCCTTGCAATTGCAATTCTTTGTTTTTGTCCCCCTGATAATCTTACACCAGATTCACCTACTAATGTCTGGTAATGATCAGGAAGATCTTTTACAAAATCATCCACCAAAGAATCTTTACATACTTGATAAAAAACTTCATCTGATACCCCATCACATCCAAAAATTATATTTTCTCTTATTGAAATATCAAAAATAAGTGAATCTTGAGATACCAATGACGATGCGCTTCTCAAATTTGATAGTGAGAGATCTCTTATATCCTTTCCATCAAGTAGAACACTTCCATCCAAAACATCATAAAACCTTGGTACCAGATTTAAAAGACTTGATTTTCCTGCGCCTGAAGGGCCAACTAACGCAACAGTTTGACCTGGTTTTATATCCAAAGAAATAGCTTTAAGAATATCGACTTCTCTATCATTACTGTATGAAAAACTCACATTTGAAAATTTCAAAGAACCCTTAAATTTTTTAATATTTTTTGGATTTTTCGGACTTACTATTCTAGGTTGATTATCTAAAATTGGAAATAACCTTTGTGATGCTGCAACACCTTCTTGAAGCATTGCTTGTAAGTTTGCAACAGCCTTTAATGGATCATAGAGCAAACCTGCTGCTGTAGTAAATGCCATAAAGCTACCAACGCTCATTAGGCCATCTACAGATTTATTTCCTGCATAATAAATTATTCCAGCAATTGCAAATCCAGTTACTATTTCCATTATTGGTGCTGAAGCAGATCTTGCTTTAACTCCCTTCATAGATAAATTGACAACTTGATCAATAATAAAAGAAGCTTTTTTTGAATGAATACTCTCTTTTCCAAAAGCCTTAATTATTCTCATGCCCTTCAAGGTTTCTGAAACTAAGGCTGACAATGTTCCAATCTCCTCAAGACTCATTCTAATAGCTTTTCTTAGTCTTTTGCCTAACATTCTTAAACCAATTGCTGCAGGTGGTAGTACTAGAAAAAATATTGTTGCCAAAGTTGCGTCTACATAAAAAAGATATCCTATTAACCCTAAAACCATGAGAATATTTCTAGATAAATTGACAACCACAGATGACATTGTCTCTCTAAGTTTAGTGGTATCAGCAGTAAAGCTAGAAATAAATCGAGCGGAGTGAATTGAGTTTATATATGACATATCAGAGTTAAGAATTGATTTATATAAATCTTTTTGAAGTAGCCCCACAATCTTTTGACCTATGTAGTTTATTGCAACATTAGCACCGTAAGTTCCAATTGCTCTTATAAGCATTATCAAAATTGCTATCAAAGGCAGGATGGTTAACATTTCTCGATTTGAATTTACAAAAATTTCATCAATTACTCTTCTTATTAACTCAGGAAGAGCCGGAGTTGTTAATGCAACAATGGCATTACAAAAAAGAGCTATTAAAAGTAACTTAAGAGAACCAGAAGCATAATTCTTCCAAATTCTTTTTATAACTGAAAAAGTATAATATTTATTTTCTTCTTCCATTCGTTCCCACTATATAAAATAATTTGTAAACATTAGCACGCAGTTCAATTATCATAAAGATTGAATAGCATATTGCTTGTTTGTTAAATCATCATAGTTTATCTTGCTCTTTTTATTTGGTGAAATTATGTCAATAAAGTTATCTAGAAATTTAGAAAGAATTGCTCCTTCTGCTACTGTTGCAATGACACAACTAGCAAGAGATTTAAAAAGCCAAGGCAAGGATGTTATAAGTTTATCTGCAGGTGAACCAGATTTTGATACACCAGATAACATTAAAAAAGCTGCCATTGATGCCATCAATAGAGGTGAAACAAAATATACAGCCGTAGATGGAATTGATGAATTAAAAGAAGCAGTAATAAAAAAGTTTAGCAGGGATAATAATTTAAACTTTTTAAAAGAAAATATCTCAGTTGCTCCAGGTGGCAAAACTATTATTTATAATGCCATGATTGCTACTATTAATCCTGGTGACGAGGTAATCATACCTAAACCTTATTGGGTAAGCTATCCTGATATAGTTAAACTAGCTGGGGGAACTCCAGTTACTATTGAAACAACAATAGAAAATAATTTTAAGATTAGCTGTGAAGATCTTGAAAGAAATATTACAAAAAATACTAAATGGATAATTCTTAACTCACCATCAAATCCAACTGGTGAAGTCTATACTTTTAAAGAGCTTGAATCTATAGTTAATATTCTCAAAAAATATCCAAATATTTATATTCTCTCAGATGATATTTATGAGCATCTTCTGTATGAAAAAGAAGAAAAATTTACAACTATTGGTGAAATTGATGATGAAATAAACTCCAGAACAATAACAATGAATGGAGTTTCCAAGGCTTATTCAATGACTGGCTGGAGAATAGGATATTGCGGTGGACCAAAAAAAATTATCGATTCAATGCGAAAACTTCAGGGTCAATCAACATCAAATCCATCTTCTATAAGTCAATGGGCTGCCGTAGAAGCTTTAAATGGTGATCAAGGTTTTTTAAAAGATTGGTTAGAGTCCTTTCAGATGAGAAGAAATAAAGTTTTTGAGATGATAAATTCAGCTGAAGGACTTTCTTGTTTAAAGCCTAAGGGAGCATTTTATATTTATCCTTCGTGCGAAGGTATAATTGGAAAAAAATTAAAAAGTGGTGAACAAATAAAAAACGATGAAGATTTTGCAATGAATTTGTTAAAAAATAGCTCTGTAGGAGTGGTTCATGGTTCGGCTTTTGGTCTATCACCTTATTTTAGAATTTCATATGCCACATCTATAGAAAAGTTAGAAGAAGCGTGTAAAAGAATAATAGACTTCTGTGATGAGCTAGAATGAATAAAGCCGACTCTTTTTTAAACGATGAAATAGGTCCGATACTAGAACATCCCAAAAAAAATAATATAAAGACTGAAGTGGGAATACCTCTAAAATTAGTTTCAAATTTTGATCCATCTGGAGATCAACCCGTGGCTATTAAAGAGCTGGTTGAAGGAATAAATAATAATGAAAGATCACAGGTTCTTCTTGGTGTCACCGGGTCTGGTAAAACCTTTACGATGGCCAAGGTAATTGAATTAACTCAGAAACCCTCATTAATTCTTGCGCCAAATAAAACACTTGCAGCTCAGTTATACTCAGAATTTAAAGAATTTTTTCCTGAAAACGCTGTAGAATATTTTGTTTCATATTATGACTATTATCAACCTGAAGCTTATGTTCCAAGAACGGATACTTTTATAGAGAAAGATGCAAGTATAAACGAGCATATTGATAGATTGAGGCATTCAGCCACTAGATCCCTAATGGAACGTGATGATGTTATAATTGTTTCATCAGTTTCTTGTATTTATGGAATTGGATCAGTTGAAACCTACTCTTCAATGACATTAGTTATTGAGGTTAATAAAGTGATAGAAAGGCAAGAACTTTTAACCAGTCTAGTTTCTCTTCAATACAAAAGAAATGATACAAAATTTGTAAGAGGAACTTTTAGAGTTAGGGGTGATGTAATTGAAATTTGGCCCGCGCATTTAGAGGGTAGAGCTTGGAAAATTTCATTATGGGGTAATGAGGTAGAAAAAATTAATGAATTTGATCCTCTTACAGGAGAAAAAATTATAGAATTACAAAATATAAAAATTTATGCAAATTCTCATTATGTAACCCCAAGACCAACTCTTCAGCAAGCAGCGCAAGAAATTAAAAAAGAATTATTTTCAAGACTTAAAGAACTTGAAAGTGAGAACAAACTATTGGAAATGCAGAGATTAGAACAAAGAACAATTTTTGACTTAGAGATGATGGATGCAACAGGAAGCTGCGCAGGAATTGAAAACTATTCTCGTTACCTTACAGGAAGAAAACCTGGCGAACCTCCTCCAACATTATTTGAATATTTGCCTGAAGATTCAATTATTTTTGCAGATGAAAGTCATGTCACTATCCCGCAACTAGGCGGAATGTATAAAGGCGACTTTAGTAGAAAATCAACTCTTTCTGAACATGGGTTTCGTTTACCATCATGCAAAGATAATCGTCCATTAAAATTTGAAGAATGGGAGTTAATGAGACCAAAAAGTATTTTTGTTTCTGCCACCCCAGGTCCTTGGGAGCTTGATCAATCTGGCGGTGTTTTCTCTGAACAAATAATTCGACCTACAGGCTTAATAGACCCAGAAAGTGAAATCCGTCCAGCATCCAGTCAAGTTGATGACTTAATATACGAATGTAAATTAATTGCAAAAAAGGGACAAAGAGTCCTTGTTACAGTTTTAACAAAAAAAATGGCTGAAGATCTAACTGAGTACATGAATGAACAAAATATAAAAGTTCGTTATCTTCACTCTGATATTGATACCCTTGAAAGAATTGAAATTTTGAGAGACCTGAGAACAGGTGTATTTGATGTATTGGTAGGAATAAACCTTCTAAGAGAGGGCTTAGATATACCTGAATGTTCTCTGGTTGCAATTCTTGATGCCGATAAAGAAGGTTTTCTTAGATCAGAAACCTCTTTAATACAAACAATGGGAAGGGCTGCAAGAAATGTTGATGGTAAAGTAATTTTATATGCCGACAAAATAACTGGATCAATGAAAAGAGCCCTTAATGAGACAAAAAGAAGACGAAAAAAACAAAAAGAGTACAACAAGAAGAATAAAATAACTCCCTCAAGCATTAAAAATAATATTAAAGATATTCTAAGCAGTATTTATGAAAAAGATCATGTTCAAATTGAAGCACCTGATCATACTGAAAATGATCTATTTATTGGCAATAATCTTGAAAAACATATTAAATCATTAGAGGATAAAATGTTAAAAGCTGCTGAGGATTTAAACTTTGAAGAAGCAGCTAAAATTAGAGATGAAATTAAAAGACTTAATGAAACTTCTTTAATATTTAGTGAAAATCCTATGGCAAAACCTTAAGTTTAAGGAAGAGAAAAATGAAACCAATTCATACAAAAAAATTAGAACCTGGAGTAGCGCTTATTACAGGAGGGGCAAAAAGAATTGGTAAAAAAATAGCAAAAAATCTAGCACTTGATGGCTGGAAAGTAGTAATTCACTATAATAAAAATAATATTGCTGCAAAAAAACTTAAAGACGAAATTATTAAGAGTAAAGGCAACGCAGAAATTATTAAGTGTGATTTAAATAACTATAATTCTGTTAAAAATTTAATTGAAAAATCTAAAAAGAAATTTGGTAGTCTATCCTTATTAATTAATAATGCTTCCAAATTTGAAAATGATGATATTGCAAAACTAAATATTGATTCATGGGATAGTCATAATAATATTAATTTGAAAGCTCCTCTTTTTTTATCAAGAGACTTTAGCAAACAAATTAAAAAAGATTCACCAGGCCTAATTATTAATATAATTGATCAAAGAATATTTTTTCCTAATCCAGAATTTATTTCATATACATCATCAAAACAATCTCTTATGTGGCTAACTCAAACATTAGCTCAAGCCCTAAGCCCACAAATTAGAGTATGTGCAATTGGTCCAGGGCCAACTCTACAAGGAGCCAGACAATCAAAAAAAGATTTTGAAAATCAATCCCTATCCACACCTTTAATGATAGGCTCAAATCCTGAAGAAATATACCGGGCTGTAAAGTTTATAATTGATATGCCATCTTTTACTGGTCAAATGATCACTCTTGATGGCGGAGAACATTTAGACTGGATAAAAAAAGAGGACAAAAATTTCAAAGACTAACTATAGTAAAATAAGTTTCTATATTAAACAATAAGTTAAGTATTATTTTCTATAAAATACTTTACTTGTTAACAGCTAAAATTATTTAATAGTGAAAAGGCTAATTAATTTAAAAAAAATAAATAAATTACAATAAATAATTAAATTAATGTTATAATTCAATTGCTTATAAAATTTTAATAAATAAATTTAAAATTTATATTATTTTAAATGATTTTATTTAAATAGCTAAGTTGTCAACATAGTTATCCACAGGCTGTTATTTAAATAATATTTCCAATATAATTAATAAGAGATTATGAAAAATAAAATTTTAGAAAAAAGTAAGATTTCTGGAAGAGAAATTCTTCAAAAAAAAATTATCGATATGCCTGAAAAACCTGGTGTTTATAGGATGCTTGGTGACAAAAAAAATGTTCTTTATATTGGAAAAGCAAAGAACTTAAAGAAAAGACTTCTCAGTTATACCAGGCCAGCAGGCAATAATAATCGTATTACAAAGATGATAAGTCTTATAAAAGATGTTGAGATTACTATTACAGAAACAGAAATGGATGCGCTCCTTCTTGAGCTTAATTTAATTAAGGAAAAAAAACCAAGATACAATATAATGCTCAGGGATGATAAAACTTTTCCGTATATTTTTATCTCCTCTGAGCATGATTTCCCTAGACTAGAAAAGCATCGTGGTTCAAGAACTAGGCCTGGTTATTATTATGGTCCTTTTGCAAACCCTGGAGCGGTTAATAGTACGTTGAATACTCTTCAAAAAGTATTTCTTCTTCGTTCTTGTAGCGATAGAGAGGTGAAAGCAGGTAATAGGCCATGCATAAATTATCATCTAAAACGTTGTTCTGGTCCTTGTGGAAATAAAATTAGTAAGGAGGACTATAAAGAATTAGTTAATGATGTAAGAAAATTTTTCAGCGGTAAATCAACTGTAATTCAAAAAAAGCTCTCCAATAAAATGCAAAATGCTTCAAAAAATAAAGAATATGAAATTGCCGCTCAATACAGAGACAGAATAAGTGCATTAGCTAATATGAGTAAATCAGATACTATTAACCCTCAATTTTTAGAAGAAGCTGACGTTTTTGCTGTAAGTAAAATTAATAATAAATCATGTGTCCAGGTATTTTTCTTTAGATCATGGCGAAACCTTGGAAATAAGGCTTATTTTCCAATTCATACAACTGATGTTTCTGAAAAAGAGATTCTTCAGTCATTTATTCCCCAATTTTATCAAAACAAACCAATACCAAAATTAATATTAATAAGTCATGATTTTGACGAGAAAAAACTCCTTTCTGTAACTTTTTCAAAAAAAGAAAAAAGAAATATAAAAATTATCAAACCCCAGAAAGGTGAAAGGCAAAAAATAATTAATCACGCTTTAGAAAATTCAAAAAATGCTCTTCAAAGATATCAAAATAATATACTTAGCAATAAGAAAAACCTTTTACTGCTTCAAAAAGTTTTTCAATTAGATAAAGCTCCAAAAAGAATTGAAATATACGATAACAGCCATATTCAAGGTTCTTATGCTGTTGGAGCTATGGTTGTAGCTACAGAAGAGGGCCTAGATAAAGGTGAATATAGGAAATTTAATATAAAAAGTGCAAAAACAAATGATGATTTTGCAATGATGAATGAAGTAATAGAAAGAAGATTTAAAAAAATCAGCAAAGGTAAATCATTCGATCGATCAAAATACCCTGATATAATTCTTATAGATGGAGGAAGAGGTCAATATACCTCAACAAAAAAAGCACTTGATAAGTTGAAAATAACTGATGTTAAAATCATTTCAATTGCAAAGGGAGAAAAAAGAAACGCTGGAAGAGAAAAATTTTATACAAATAAAAATAAGCCATATTTATTTAAACCAAATGATCCAATGCTCTTTTATCTTCAAAGACTTCGTGATGAAGCGCATAGATTTGCAATCGGAACCCATAAGGCTAAAAGAAAGAAAGAATTTACAAAGAATCCTCTTGATGAGATACCTGGAATTGGATTAAAAAGAAAGAAAGCTTTGCTTAATTTCTTTGGATCAGCTAGAGCGATTAGTCAAGCAAGGGCTGAAGAATTAACCGCAGTAGACGGTATCTCTTTGAATATGGCCAATAAGATCTTTAATTGGTTTAACGAATAAATTACAAGATGGAAAAATGCCAAATTTTTTAACATTAACAAGAATTCTTCTTTCAGTAATAATCACATCTTTAATTATTATTTCTCCGAGTAAATTTTCTTATTTACTTAGTTTTATTCTTTTTTGTTTAGCAGGAATTACTGATTTTTTTGATGGTTGGTATGCAAGAAAAAATAATGAGGTAAGTGAATTAGGAAAAATGCTTGATCCTATAGCTGATAAAATCTTGGTTATTTCAGTATTAATAGCTCTCATGAAAAATTCTATTCTTAGTGATTTAAATATAATACCCGGCCTAATAATTATCTATCGAGAAGTTTTTATTTCTGGTCTTAGAGAATATTTAGGAAATAAATCAATTAAAGTTGATGTTACTAATCAGTCAAAATGGAAAACTACGATACAATTTATTTCAATTTCTGGTTTTATTCTTTTTCCAGTATTTGAAAACAATGCGTTTTATTTATATCTATTAATTTCAATTTTACTTTGGCTATCGGCAATAATGTCAATAAGTACAGGGTTTAGTTATTTCAGATTAGCTTCAGATTTTCTTAAGAAAAAATAAAATGAAAATTATTTTTTTTGCAAAAATAAGAGAGTTGATTGGAAAAGAAGAGGAAAATATAACTTTTCCTGAAGATGTAAGAACAGTAAATGATATTGTGTCATTTCTTAAAGAATATAATAAAATTTATTATAATGTTTTTGAAAATTATGATTTTCTTATTGCCTGTGATGAAGAGCTAGTAAATATGGACTATAAGATTTCCGAAACTAAAGAAATTGCAATTTTTCCTCCGGTTACAGGTGGGTAATGATCGATGTAAGAATACAATCCAATAATTTTAATTTTGGAGAAGAGATAAAAAAGTTTCAAAAAAATAAAATAGATGGAGCTGTTGTCTGTTTTCTTGGTTCTGTTAGAGACCTTAATTCAGAAGAGGAATTAGAAAAATTAGAAATTGAATATTATCCAAAAATGGCAAAAAAAGTTTTAGAAGAGACAGCAAAAAAAGCTTTTGATAAATGGAATCTTAGTCAATGTTTGATTATTCATAGATTTGGAAAATTAAATGTCAATGAACAAATTGTTCTCATTATAACACAAACTCAGCATAGAAAAGATGCCTTTAGAGCAAATGAATATATTATTGATTTTTTAAAGATAAATGCTCCATTTTGGAAAAAAGAGCATACAAATAAGGAATCTTATTGGGTTGAGCAAAACAAAAAAGATCTAGACATAAATTTTTAATCACCAGACCAATTATTAACAAGGTCAATATAAGAGGAGGAAATTTTTTTAATTTCATCTCCAACGATAAATTCTTGATCATCTATAGCGCAAACAGGTGTTACTTCGGCAGCTGTTCCAGTTATAAAGCATTGCTTAAAGTCTTTTAAATCTTCAATGAACATAGCCCTCTCAACTATTTTAAATCCATGATCTTTTGCTATTTCAATTACTGTCCTTCTTGTAATACCGTCTAAAAAACAATCAGGTATAGGGGTGTGGATTTCATTGTCACTAATAAAAAAAATATTTGCTCCAGTTGTTTCTGCAATTTGATCTCTATAATCAAGCATTAATGCATCAGAAAAACCTTTAGACTCTGCTTTTTGTTTAGCAAGTGTGCATATCATATATAAACCTGCGGCTTTTGCTTTACAAGGAATTGTCTCTGGAGAGGGTCTTTTCCATTCTGATAATGTTACTTTTATACCCTTTAAAATTTCCTCTGGGGTGAAATATGAGGGCCATTCCCAAACAGCAATTGCGCAATGTACTGGAGCATCAGGAGCAGAAACTCCCATTTCAGAACCGCGCCAAACAATTGGTCTCAAATAAGCATCTTCAAGATCATTTAACTTGATAGCCTCATATGAGGCCTCTATAATTTGATCAACAGAGTAAGGTATTTTTAAATCAAGAGCATTAGCAGAACTAAAAAGTCTTTCTGTATGTTCTCTAACTTTAAAAATTTTTCCAGAATAAGATCTTTCACCTTCAAAGACAGAGCTAGCATAGTGAAGACCATGATTGAGAATATGAATATTGGCATTTTTCCAGTCGACAAACTCTCCATCAAACCAGATTAAACCATCACGATTTTCCATAGATTTAGCCAATTTATAATCTCCCAGTCCAAAAAAAAATTATCAATATACTAAAAATCGGTATCATTGAGATTTAATGTAGTCAATATAATTGATAATAAAAAAATAAATAGAAATTTAAAATATTTTATAAATTCAAATATTATACTATTAATGAATTATGAATAAGACAGATAATCATAAAACTAACTTAAAAAATATTCTTGTTGTAGATGATGATGAGAGAATAAGAACATTATTGAAAGAATATCTTGTAAATGAAGGATTTATTATTTCTACAGCGGACTCCGCCATAACAGCACGTGAAAAAATGAAAGTACTTAACTTTGATCTTATTATTTTAGATGTAATGATGCCTAATATTGATGGATTTGAATTTACTAATGAAATTAGAAAAATATCGCAAACACCTATTATTTTGTTAACAGCTAAATCTGAAATTGATTCAAAAATTGAAGGGCTAGAAATAGGTGCCGATGATTATGTTACTAAACCTTTTAATACAAAAGAACTTTTACTTAGGATAAATTCAATTCTCAAGAGATCAAAAATTGATAAAGTTTTAAGTTTTGAAGTTAAATTTGGTGAATTTACTTTAAATATAGAAACTAGAGATTTTAGAAAATCTGGAAAAAGAGTATATCTAACTGAGCAAGAATTAAACTTATTAATATCCTTAGCAAAAAGTCCGGGTATACCAATAAGCAGAGAAGAACTAGCAGGCATTGATGAGCCAGGTAGAGCTGTAGATGTTGGTATTAATAGATTAAGAAAAAAAATTGAAGATGATCCAACTATGCCAGTATGGCTTCAAACTGTTCGAGGGAAAGGTTATATTTTAAGACCTAATTCATCATGAAAATAAATGTACCAGTATTTAAGGCGCTAAAAAAATTTTCTCCAAACGGTTTATACACTAGATCACTAATTATAATAATTGCACCAATAGTAATTTTACAAGCAATACTGACTTTTGTTTTCTTAGAAAGGCACTGGGAACTAGTAACTAAGAAATTATCTTCAGCTGTTGTTTCTGAAATTGGAATGATCATTGAAATGCAAAAGGATAACGATCTAGAAACAATTTCTTCCTATGCTAAGGAGTATTATGACATATCTATTAATTTTTATCCTGAGCAAGATATTCCATCAAGTAATAATCCCTCAAGGACTATTGTTGAAAGGACTCTTTCAAAAGAAATTGAAGATAGACTAAAAACAAAAACATGGGTTAAAGATTTTCCTGATGAAAAAAAAGTTACTATAAGAATTCCAATAAATTCAGATTTTATTGAATTTTTGATACCCCGCAGAAATGTATATGCAACAAACAGTCATATATTTTTAGTATGGATGGTAATATCGTCAATATTAATTTTATCAATAGCTATTCTATTTTTAAGACAACAAATTAAACCTATAGAAAAACTTGCAAAAGCTGCTGAGTCATTTGGAATGGGTAAAAAAATTGAAAACTTTAAACCATCTGGTGCCTCAGAGGTTAGAAAGGCTGCTGATGCTTATATTAAAATGCAAGAAAGAATTGAGAAATTTGTTGAGCAGAGGACATTAATGTTAGCCGGAGTAAGTCATGATTTAAGAACTCCTCTTACAAGAATAAAGCTTCAATTAGAAATGCTTTCAAAAAATAAAGAAAATACTGAATTGCTCAAAGATGTTGATGAAATGCAATATATGCTTGAAACCTATTTAGATTTTTCACAAACAATATCAGGCGAAGAAAATTCAGTTGTTAATATTAATAAGATGATTGAAGAAATTACTGAAATAAGTAAAGAACAAAATAAATCTATAATTTTTAAATCTTCAAGTAAAAAACAGGTTAATCATAGATGTAAATATATTGCCCTGAAAAGATGTATTATTAATCTTGTGAATAACGCAAAAGCTTATGGTGATGAAATTATTATTAGTCTTTCAGAGTCAAATAATAAAATAAATATCAATATTGAAGATGATGGACCTGGAATAAGTGAAGAGGATTATGAAAAAGCCTTAAAACCGTTTCAAAGACTTGACTCATCAAGAAATCAAAATATCGCAGGATCTGGTCTTGGATTATCAATCTCACAAGATATTATAAAAACGCTTAATGGAAGTCTTAGTTTATCAAAAAGTATAATTGGTGGACTAAAGGTTGAAATCCAACTTCCAAAGAATTTCTAATTACTTAATTCCTTACTCCTCTTTACTGCATTTTTAATTGCACTTTTTAAAAGAGTGTAAAAATTTTTCTGGGAGCCTTCTAATATTTCAAATGCAGCCTCTGTGGTTCCACCTTTTGATGTAACATTCTCTTTTAATTCATTTGCTGTTTTATTGGAGGACATCATTAGATCAGATGATCCTTTTGCCAC
>Ga0222719_10004304_pt1 | contig 12489 bp, 11 predicted proteins | sample C33_34DmetaG_FD_165039 | JGI IMG/M metagenome (GOLD analysis project Ga0222719, IMG submission 165039) | Estuarine water microbial communities from San Francisco Bay, California, United States - C33_34D | ecosystem: Environmental > Aquatic > Marine > Unclassified | place: USA: California...
CACATGGACAACGGTGTTCAGACCTGCTATACTAAATACACAAGAACAATAGGAGGCAACTGTGCAGTATCAACTGCCCAAAATTTTTTCGAACGCACCCCACACCAGCACCTCGCTGGATGCGGCATCAGGCCAGTGGATCGTGATACAGCCACGCAGGAACCAATGCTGGCTGATAGCGGCCGACAGGTGGAGGTGCATGAGATTTGACATAACCAAGGAGGAGATCAATGCCATTCAAGCGGAACAATAGGCCCTGGAACAAGGGGCTATCAGGACTGGAGGCGGGCTGGACGCCAGAGAGGCGCCAGTGGGCCGCGGATCGACAGCGTGAGCGGATCCAGGAGAACCCAGAGAAATATCACATAATGCACAGGTCGGGCCCACAGCCCAACACCTGGATCACGGGACCGGACCCCGAGATCAAACAGCACAGGCTGAGATGGAGCAGGGCCAAAGCACAGGCCAGATTCTGGAGCCAGGAGTGGACCATATCATGGGAGGACTACCTGGACCTGTTGAAGACCGCACCCGGAGAGTGGAGCAGGGACGCCAACGCACTGAACCTGGCGAGGATGGACACCACCAAGGGATGGCACATCTGGAATGTAAAACTAATGACCAGGATAGACGCCATGCGTAGGCCCACCAAAGGAAAACAACGTGTGAGACCCGCGGGACAGGGTGCCAAGGCACGGGGCGAGAACTGGAGACGGGGAGGACACACACGCGATGACTGACCACGAACGGGCCAAACACGAACAGGACCGGTTCGTCAGGGCAATGATAGAAACACAACAACAACAGGAGATCTATGAGAGACGCAAGAAAAAACAAGAAAACGAAGAGGCAACCAACAACTGGAAAGCCGAGAACCACAGAAGGCAAAAGGCTCAAGCAACTGCTAGACGAACTGCACGGCCAGGAACAACACCAGTCGGCACACAGGGCCGAGGCGATCCTGAAACTGATCCGGAGCAGGCAGGACAAGAGACTGCCCACGCTGGAGGAAACAATGACCGAGGCACAGTTGAAGAGGTTGAAACCCCTGGCCTGGCTGGTACAGAACCAGTCATACACCACGGAGGAGATACAGATGGTGACACTGATCAATGAACAGAGGCTGTCAAGGCTCAGGGACAACGACGCCCAGGCACTGCAGGAGAGTGGTGTGCTTGACGGATTGGCCGGAATACGTTATAATAAACTCAAGAACAAACAATAACAACAAGGAGAAAAACAAATGAAACAGACATTAGTACTACAGGACTACCAGATCATAGCACAGGCGCTTGACGTGGCCGCGAGGAGGGGTGCGTTTGGTGCCGCTGAGATGGCGGCGGTGGGCACACTGCACCAGAAGGTGATACAGATCATTCAACAGGAGCAACCGGAACCACCAAAGGCACCTGAATCACCAGAAACACCAAAAGAACCCAAGCTCAAGAACTAGGCTATGTCAAAATTGCATACCCTAAAGGAAGGCTACTGGACGGCCAAGGGACAGAACAAGAAGGCCGTGATGGTGACCATGACACCGGCGGAGAGGCAGAAACTGTACGACTACATCTGCCAGACCGAACAACTCAAACAGCACCTGCGTATCGACGGTGTGTTGAGGGACTGGAATGACCACGACGAGAAGGTTCTACCAGGCGTGGCCGACAACGTTGGTCCCATACACAGGGGTGGCCGTAACAAGGACATCACCTTGGCACAGATGGAGAAACTGCTGTTGGCGGTGATCAAGGTCAAGGCCGCCTGCAAACGCATGGACCTAGAGATGCCGTTCTGTGACGTCTTGGAACCTGACAACACGGACGAGTCAGAACCCATGCTCACACGTGAGGAGGTCAAGAGGCAGATGGACCGCAACAGGGCCGCTGACAAGCAACAGGAGATGCTGAAGCAGAATCCTGACCTCATAGAGGATGACCTCACACCGTTCAGACACCTGTGGCCCAAGTACAAGAAAAAGTAGTAGCATTAAGTCTCCTGTTCAGCAATAAATAATTGCAACCAGTTGTATCGACGACAACGATTACAACCCAACAGGAGATAATGTCAATGCCAAGCACACCCAAAATCGTCACACGGTCAGAGACCACATCAAGCAACAGCACAGAGAATTTAAACAAGGGATCAAAACTAACCTTCGCGGAGATGGACTCAAACTTCATCGAGTTGCGGAATGGTTCAATAGGCATAGTTGGTGATGATTCAACGGGCATAGACGTAGCACACGGTTCAACACTAAAAGTCGCGGGCACGGGTGGCATAGCCACTTCAGTGTCGGGAGACACGCTCACGGTTGATGCGTCAAGCATAGTGACAACTTCACTGGGAGACCTGACAGCGGTTGGGTCAACACTTATTTCACCAAGCAACGCGGACATCACGTTGGACCCAGCAGGCACGGGTTCGGTCAGCATCAACGCAGACCTGTCAATGCCGGCCATTGAGATACACGACAACAACATCAAGGCCACCAGGACCAACGATGACCTTGTTTTAGAGACCAACAACACCGGTTCGATCATACTACGTGGTAACATACAGGCTGGAGACAACGCCGCATCTGGTTTGAACCATACAACCATAACAGGTGGTGACAACCAATCCGTTGCTTTGACGGGTGGTAGCACTGGTGGTACAGTCAGGGTGATGCCTGGACCAGGTAATGGAACTGGTGAAACGGGAGACATAGAATTAACACCGGCATCAGGCGGTGCGGTTGATATCACAACAGGTGATTTGAAGATAGGCACAGCAACATATTCAAACAATTCAATCACTTTAGACCAACTTTCATGGTCAGGAAATAAACTTACTACAACACAATCAAATGCACCATTAGAATTAGACACAACAGGCACAGGAAAGATATTTTTAGGCGATACTGAAATAGATCCACATCTTAATAACAAGAGTAATTTCACGGCAGTTAATATACCATTCAGTTCAGATGGATCAACGTCACAGGACGTGTCAATAAACCTTGATTCGAATGGTGATCCAAACATCACATTCAATCACGCATCAACAAACACAGGACAAGGTGCCAAGATCAAGACCAACACCGGTAACCTTATCCTACAGTCAGGCAGTCAGAGGATTGAACTTGCGGCCAACACGGTACAGATAGGTAACAACACCATTGTTGTTTCAGGCAACAGGATGTCAACAGATGCTTCCAATGAGGACCTGGAGTTTGACGCCAACGGAACAGGTAATGTTTCAAGTCTGGCACAACTGAACATGAATTCAAACAAGATCATAAACGTCACAGATCCTGCTTCAGCACAGGACGCCGCAACCAAGGCGTACGTTGACGCACAGGTATTGGCATCCGGAGACACGGGCGACCTAACAATCAATGGATCTACGATAACAGCACCTTCAAACGCTGACCTGACACTGACGGTTGCGGGAACTGGATCGATAGTGGTTGATGGCACACTGACTGCAACGGAGATCACATCAGACCTGACAGGTACCATAGAATTTGACGCCAAGGCCACGGAGGCCATCACCAAAGGTGAGGCGGTGTACATAGCCGGCATCGACGGCAACACACCAACGGTGGCACTGGCAAGGGCCAACGCCGCGGGCACAATGCCAGCGTTCGGTATGGCCGCGGCTGACATAGCACTCAACGCCACGGGCAAGATAACAACATTCGGATCTCTGACTGGACTGGATGCGGCGGACTTCGGAGAGACGTCTATAACATTCGCACTGGGAGACACGGTGTACATATCAAGTGCCGAAGCGGGCAAACTCACAAACGTGGCACCCACGGGTGAATCAAACTTCATACAGAACATAGGCAAGATCGAGAGGCACTCACCAACAACCAACATAACCATCAAGGTGGGTGGTGCTGGCAGATCAAACGCCACACCGGCACTGGATGATGGGAACATATTCATAGGTAATGCTTCCAACCAAGCAACCACGACCAGTCTACAGACCCAGGTGGAATCATATTCGATCAACAACGTAGTGGAAGACACCACACCTGAACTGGGTGGCGACCTTGACGTCAACGGTAACTCGATAGTTTCCGCGTCAGGTGGCAACATCGCAATCACGCCAGACACCACTGGCAACATCATACTGGACGGATTGACATTTCCAAACGCTGACGGCACCGCCGACCAGATACTGGGCACTAACGGATCCGGTGTTTTAAGTTTCAGAGATCCCACCGCTATAAATATCGACGGCGGAGTTGCTGATTCAGTATACACATCAGTACCAACAATTGACGGAGGAACAGCGTAATGGCTACAAAGATACAACTAAGAAGAGACACGGCGGCGGACTGGACAAGTAACAACCCCACATTAGCCGCGGGAGAGTTCGGCTGGGAGTCGGACACCAACAAATTCAAGATAGGTGACGGAAGCACGGCATGGACGTCGTTGGCGTACGCATCAGACGGTGACACGGCGGGCATAACGTTCGTTGGTGATGACTCTACCGGTACACTGGTATCACAGAATGAAACATTCAAGGTGGCGGGCACACAGAACGTGACCACGGCAGTGTCAGGAGACACATTAACAGTCACTGGACCAGATCTGTCAAGTTATGCCACAGGCAGTTCAACCACAACATTCACCAACAAGACTTTTGACGCCAATGGCACAGGAAATAGCATTTCAAACATAGAGACAGCGGACATAGCCGCTGGCACATTGGTCACCGCCGCGGAAGGCATAGGATCAAACGACAACGACACCACAATACCAACATCAGCGGCTGTGAAAGCATACGCTGATTCAGTTGGAGGAGGTGGTGCTTCAACCGGAGACATCACGTTCACGGGTAGCACGATACAATCACCGTCCAACGCAGACATCACGCTGGAGCCAGGAGGCACAGGTGATGTTGTTATGCCAGCCATATCGTTCCAAGACAACCTGATCACAACCAACAGGAGCAATGATGACCTATTGATAGGCACCAACGGCACCGGCAGGATCAACATCAGCTCGGATGACAGCTACTTCTGGGGCACCAACGCACTCTACAGCACCTACTTCGGCTCACCCGACAGCATCAGGACCGTGGGTGTGAATAAGACACAGACGGTGGATGCCAACACAACCACAAAGCAGAACCTTGTGGGTTTCGCACAGAACACCACTCTGTCGGGATCCAGCACATCAAACGGAAACTTCATATTCAGGACCCTGAACATGGCCAACAGCCTGGACATGGCCGGCTACAGTTACACGCAGGCAAGCGACAGCAAGGGTCCATGGGCCGCCACACTGACCACCAACGTGGTTAATTCAGATACCACGGCCAGCACACTCTACTCGGCCTTGGGTTCACAGAGCACCGTAGCCGCATACGATGAGAACGATTACAGTGATGGAGACCTAACCCTCACGAATGCTGTGGCCAACCAGGGCTTTATAGAAATTTCTTCGGGTGGCACCGGTGCGGGCTCATTCACTTTCACCAATGGCTACAACTACCGGACCAGGACATACGTTGGAAGTGGTGACACCATGACCAACCAGTATGGTTTCTACCATGACACACCCACAGGTGCCGGCACCATCACCAACCAATACGCATTCTATGACGCAACCAATTCACTGAGTGTGTTTGGTGACATACAGACACAGGCAGTGTCAATAACGGACAACCACATAACCACCAACAGGTCCAATGACAACCTACTGCTCACGGCCAACGGCACGGGCAGGGTAGAGGCCATTGAAAGTTTGGCCGACTCCACATTATGGAGTGCGTATAATGGGACACACACCAGGATCAAAGGATTCGCGGCCAGCATTGAAGACCTTTCGGTAGATGCTGACACGGTGGGTCGTGAGTATGGACACGCTTTCAACCTTGCGAACAAGTTGACCAACGGATCAAGTTCAAACAGCAACTGGAGGCCAAGGGCAATGGTATCCAGTGGAACGGTTGATATGGACGGAAACGATTACACGCGGACAGGTATGAGCCGTGGTCCAATGGGTGCTCAGTTTGCCGTGATAGGGTTGAACTCAAACGGCTCTACAGCGTCCACTTTGGAAAATATGCGGGCAGTCAACAGCAATGCGGGTATCGCAGATTTCAATAGTCCCACACAGGACATGACCATAAACAACGCATTTGGCAATCACGCTCAGGTCTTTATTGAAGGCAACGGAACCAGCGACAAGACCATAACCAACGCATACACTTTCTACGCGGAGTCATATACTGATGAGCAAGGATCAGGCACGGCATCCATAACAAATCTGTATGGTTATTACTTTGGGCCTTCCACTGCGACCAACAAATACGCATTCTATGATGCCACCAACTCACTGAGTGTGTTCGGTGACATACAGACACAAGGGGTCTCAATAACAGATAATTTAATAACGACCAACAAGTCCAACGATGACCTATTCATTGATACTGCGGGCACTGGTAGAGTGTATTTCTTTGACAAGCCCAGCACCCTCTCCGGCAACATTAGACACGATCACGGTATTGGTTCCGCTCTTGCGGAAAGCATAGATGCTTCAACACAGACAGCCAGCCAGGACAGACGTGAATACAACACAGACGCGATCAAGGTCACATTGACGGGATCGGGCACCGACAGCGACGCCAGATACAGGGGCAGGAATATGAGGTTGGAGTTAGATCCGGCCGGTTTTTCACTGTCAGGAACCAGTTCTTATGGTTCAGGTCCAATGGGCCAAAGCGCGTGGTGTAATGTCAACAACAGCACAGGCACTCCAACCATCGCTGACGCTTCGGGCATACAGGCCGGAGTCACTGCGGATGGTTCAGGCACTCTAACCATAACCAATGCGTATGGAAACAATACATTTGCAGAAGTATACACTCCGCACACCATCACCAACAACTACTCGTATATGTCGTGGTTGGACGGCAACGGAACCATAACCAACCAATATGGATTCTACTACAAGGGCAATGCAGGAGGTGGTTTGACAATATCAAACGAATACGCATTCTATGATGCCACCAATTCATTATCAGTGTTCGGAGACATACAGACACAGGGCGTCAGCATAACGGACAACGTGATCACTAGCAACAGGTCCAATGATGACCTGCTTTTACAAACAGCAGGCACTGGTCGTGTAGAGATAGGAGACGACCTGGCCAACAGCGAAACCTTTAGCGACTGGTGGTTTTCAGACACAAATGTCAAGGATTTAACAGTCGCGAGACAACAATCCGTGGATGCCGACACCACAGGCCTGACCTACAATTCAGCATTTGATATAAAGACAACACTGACTGGTGGATCAAGTTCAAACAGCAACTTCAGACCTAGGACCTTTATAGCCAACAGTAGCGTTGACATGGCCGGGTATGATTACACTGTAGCGTCGATAACCAAAGGCCCAGTGGGGTTTGCGTCATCGGCCACTGCCAAGAACTCATCTGGATCAACAGCCAGCACACTGGCCTACTTGCGGGGCAATTCCATTTCAGCGGCCATAGCCGACTACAACAGTCCCACACAGGACATCACTGTCGATAACGCAATAGGCCAATATTCTCTGGTCGCGATCGAGAGCAATGGTAGTGCAAACACTTCAACCATCACCGATGCTTATGGGACATATTATCAGTGTTACACGTCAAATACTTCTGGTGGAACAGCACAAATAACAAATTCATATGGTTTCTATACCGAAGGCACGGGTGCCACCAACAACTACGCTTTCTATGATGCAGGTGCTTGCCTATCGAGACTGGGTGCGGTCATCTTGGCCAACCAGGCATCGGACCCATCGGGTGTTACGGATTCCGCACACATCTATGCCAAGGACGTGGCATCAAGTTCAGAGGTGTTCGTCAGGGACGAGGCCGGCAACGTCACACAGATATCACCGCACAACGAACAGGGTGAGTGGCAGTATTGGTCAGAAAACATCAAGACCGGCAAGAAGGTGCGGGTCAACATGGAGCGAATGATCCGTAAACTGGAAGAGATAACAGGCGAAACGTTCATAGAGTCAGAATAATTGTACATTATCCCGCGGGGATTTGTGTAAATAATCTTGTTATAACGAAACAAACCTAATTAGGAGAAATTAAAATGACAGCATTATCAGACTACGCTGAATTGAAAGTGCTTGACCTATTGTTCAAGAACACTGCATTCACGGCACCCAACGCATACCTGGGACTGTTCACGTCAGCACCCAACGACACGGGCGGTGGAACTGAAGTATCAGGCAACGGCTACGCAAGGGTACAGATCGACGACAAGATGGCCTCTGCGGCCTCTGGAGCGATCTCAAGCAACGCCAACATCACTTTCCCAGCGGCTTCGGGCGGAGACTTTGGAACCATCACACACATCGGTATATTTGACGCATCAACATCAGGCAACCTGTTAGCACACGGCGCCTTGACTGCATCAAAAATTATTTCCGACGGTGACACGATGCAGATCAATTCAGGATCACTCACTATCACGATAGACTAATCCAGTCTAACCACAGGGAGGACTGACATTGGCACTCGTAACCGGCGCATCCATACTAGATATCAGATCGGACATAGGTATCAACTATGTGTTCGATGACTACGTCGTACTTGACTACATCAACCAAGGGACACCCGCGGTTGATCTAGACTTCGGTGCGGTCGTGGTTATCACGTCAGCCACCATATCAGCATCAGCAACCATCACAGCCGTATCCAGCAGTACGCTACCGATAACGGCCACCATATCAGCCACTGCGTTTGAATTCGATCAAGCCGCCAGCACACTGTCCAGCAGTGTGACCATGTCGGTCTCGGCCGTCAAGACAGCGGTGGGCGTGGTGAACGCATCCATCAGCAGTGCCATCACTGTGGCGGGAACGGACCTGGACTTCGGTGCTTCATTGTTGATAGCATCAGGTACTGTCACAGCCGCGGCAGTCAAGACCGCGGTGTCAGGTGCAGACCTAGCCATATCAGGCACGGTGACTGCGACTGCTATCAAATCGGTATCATCCGCTTCATCACTGTCAGTATCGGCCACCATCACTGCCACACCAGTCAAGACCGCGGTCAGCACCACGACTGCCGCGATAACATCACAGGTGTCAGCAGATGTCACGGTGGCCAAATTTGGTTCAGCCACACTGACGATTACGAGCGGCGCAGTGCTGGTTGGAACAGACATAGACGTGGATCCATTCAATACATACAGAGTTCTCGAGGAGACACGTGTAAATACTATCACACGAGAAACGAGGACCTTGGTCATACCACAGGAGACCAGGGCATACAAGATCAAGAGACCAGTGTTTGCTGGTTCTGGAACAAGGAGAAACAGTTAGATGGCAAATTTAGCACTTACAGGATTTCAAAGAGACAACACAGGCATATTCATCAACAAGGATCCAGACGCAAACATAGAATACGCATTGGATTTCGTTGACTACCTCAACACGGGTGACTCACTGTCATCGGTGACGGTGACCATAGGCACGATCACAGGCGATTCAGCACCATTGGCATTCCCAACGGGGGCGGGCACGGACGTGAACATATCAGGCACCAAGGCAATCTTCAGGGTCAACGCAGGCACCACAGGCAACATATATCCCATTGAGGTCAAAATAGTAACAAGCAATGGCGACACTGATTCAAGACATTTCAGGATCGTGGTCAAAGATAAAGGATTACAATAATGACACCTGACAACACAGGAAAGAAATACAGGAAGCACGACAAGGATCTCATAAAAGACCTGGCTCGTATAATGTGTACCTATGAGGAGATAGGTCAGATAATTGGCATCACAGCGGAAGGTGTAAAGAAGAGATACAAGAAATTAGTTGATGAAGGCAGGGCTGAAGGCAAGAAATCACTGCGAAGGGCACAGATGGAACGTGCCTTGGCCGGAGATGTCAGGATGCAGATATGGCTTGGCCGAAATTATCTTGAGCAGAAGGATGACCCTAACTCAACAGATCACTCACAACCACTACCGTGGCAGGAGGATGAATAACAGTGAAGTTGTCAACACCACAGAAGACGGTAGCCAATGATCCAGCGAGATTTGTCGTATTATGTACGGGCAGGAGGTTTGGAAAGACCACACTGGGCATAAGACAACTGTTCTACAACGCAAGGATGCCAGACCAGAACGTATGGGCGGTCCTTCCAAGTTACAGACAGGCTCGTAACGTTTGGTGGGACGCAGTCAAACACAAAGCAATAGAATTGAATTGGGCCAAAAAGATCAACGAAGCAGATCTTTCAATCATCCTAAAGAATGGTAGCAAGATTTCACTGAAAGGTGCTGACAACAGGGACGCACTGAGGGGTGCCAAGTTGAATTACATATTCCTTGATGAAGTGGCCAACATAGACAAGCAAGCCTACACTGAAGTTTTAAGGCCAACACTGTCTGACACAGGTGGTAGGGCCATGTTCGCGGGCACACCCAAGGGCATTTCAAACTGGCTGTATGACATCTACCAACAAGGACAAGATCCCACAGAAGAAAATTGGAGTTCATACCAATTCACCACCATACAGGGTGGTTTCGTTCCCGAAGGAGAGATACAACAGGCCAAACAAGAATTAGATCAAAAAGTTTTCAAACAAGAATACGAGGGCACGTTCGAGAATTACGAGGGCCGTATCTACTACGGATTCGAGAGACAACACAACGTTGATGATTTCAGTTTTGAACAGAGACAAAACATCATACACATAGGGATCGATTTCAATGTCCACCCCCTTACAGCGATCTGTTTCGTGATCAAAGACAACAAGATGTACGTGATCGACGAGATAGAGATGTATGGTTCAAACACGGAAGAACTAGCCAACGAGATACACAACAGGTTCCCAGGCACCAAGATAATAGCATACCCTGATCCATCAGGTAGGGCAAGGAAGACCAACTCACCAAAAACAGATTTCCACATACTCTCCAATGCGGGTTTTGTCGTCAAGGCACCATCAAGACACATTCCTGTAAGGGACAGGATCAATGCTGTAAATAGTAAGTTTTGTTCAGGTACGGGAGAAAGGGGCATTATGATACATCCAAAATGCAAGAGTTTGATCACAGCGATGGAGAGACACATCTACAAGGAAGGCACATCACAACCAGAGAAGAATGGTTCTAGGGACTACTCACACATCTCTGATGCATTGGGATATGCCACATCATTCCTGTTCCCTATCACTAGGGACTACGAACCAACAGAACAACACAAAACATGGAAGGTTAGAATATAATGGCCACGATAAGCAATTTTTCAGTCAATCAAGATCCCAACAGGATCAGTGCCCACTACACGGCACTTGGTGTTCACCCCGAATACCTAACACACTTCAAGAGATGGGAATTCCTGAGGGCATCATACCTGGGATCATACGAGATGAAGATGGGCGAGTACCTGACCAAGTACCAATACGAATCAGATTCAGAATACTTCAGGAGGGTGGCGGCCACACCTTACATGAATGAAGTGAAGTCGATCGTGAACATTTACAATTCCTTCCTTTACAGGCAACCCGTCAAGAGGGAATACGGCAACATCAAGGACACACCAGAATTAAGAAACTTCCTCAAGGACACTGACCTAGAGGGCAGGAGTTTTGAAAGTTTCATGCGTGACGTCAACACCTGGAGCACGGTGTTTGGACACTGCGTAATATTGTTAGACAAGCCACAGTCAAACGCAAGGACCAGGGCGGAAGAACTACAACAGGGCATAAGACAGTATGCCAGCATATTCACACCAGAGAACGTGTTGGACTGGGAATACACCAGACAACCATCAGGCTACTATGACCTGACATACCTCAAACTGCTTGAAGTGGAACAGAAAGCGTATGGTATGAATGCGAGGTACTACGTGAGGGAGTTCACCAAGGACACCATCACATTGAGCGAATACAACACAGAGAAAGAGAACACAGAGATAATGGAACAGATGCCAAACGAGTTGGGTGTGATACCTGCTGTTTGGGTGTATGCCAACAGATCACCCGTGAGGGGTGTTGGTGTTTCTGACGTGGGCGACATATCAGATCTTTCTAACAGCATATTCAACGAGTTGAGTGAGATCAACGAGACCATAAAATTATCAACATCACCTAGTCTTGTGAAGACACCAGAGGTTGACGCCGCGGCGGGACCAGGTGCCATAATCACCATACCCAACGAGATGGATCCAAATCTTAAACCATACCTGCTCCAGCCCACGGGTCAGAGCGTTGAGGCCATATTGAAATCCATAGACGAGAAACTTACGGCCATAGACAGGATGGCGTGTATGTCAGGCATCAGACAGGCACAGACCAGACAGCAGTCAGGCATAGCCATGATAACTGAATACAGTATGCTTGACGCCAAACTAACAGAGAAGGCCAAGAACCTAGAACTCGCTGAAGAGCAGTTGTTCAGACTGTTCGGCAAGTGGTTGGGCATAGATTGGGATGGCGAGATAGAATACCCAATGGCTTTCC
>Ga0222719_10004305_pt1 | contig 12488 bp, 14 predicted proteins | sample C33_34DmetaG_FD_165039 | JGI IMG/M metagenome (GOLD analysis project Ga0222719, IMG submission 165039) | Estuarine water microbial communities from San Francisco Bay, California, United States - C33_34D | ecosystem: Environmental > Aquatic > Marine > Unclassified | place: USA: California...
AAAAAGGTACAAGGAAAAATTTCCAGAAAAAACGGTGACTTGAATATTGAATTATATAAAAATTTTGATTTGATTAAAAAATTTAAAAGTAAATTTCCTGATATAGTTTCAATAGCTTTTTCAGCTCAAATTGATGATGTTGAAAATTTTGATAAATTAATTTCAAAAAATTCTGATTATTTAGTAATAAATAATATTTTAAAAAACTCTTTTGGATCTGATATGAATAAGATTAAATTAATTAATAAAAATGAATTATTATTAGAAACTGACGTAGAGGACAAAAATATTATTGCGTCAAAAATTATTGACACAATAATAGATTAATGTTCGCAAATATAGAAATAATTTCAAACAACACTTACAATTTTTCTACTTTTACTTATGAAATCCCAAAAAAATTTATTGGTAAAGTTTATATAGGTACAGTTGTTGAGATTAAATTTCGAAATAGGAAACTCTTAGGGATAATTTTAAATATTAAAGATGAAACTAATATAAAAAAATTAAATACTATAGAAAAAGTAATATTAAATTTTGACAATCTTCAATTTAATTATCTTAAATACGTAGCTTCTGTAAATCGTATTAATATTGGAATATTAATTTATAATTTATTTGAAATAAATTCTTATAAATTACAACACAAAACTGTTAACAAGAGTCTTACAAACTTAACGTTTAATCAAATTAATGAAATTAACTTTAATAAAAAAAATATATTTTTTGTTCCTTCTCTCAATCATTCAAAATTACTTAATGACAAATTAAAAGGTATTATCGATATTGATTATTATCAGAAATTTGGAGGAAAAGATGAACTTCAAAAAATTATTAAGAATAATAAATTATCTAATATTATCTTATTAAGTAATAATTTTGAAAAAATTAATATCAAAGATAATTCTAATTATATCTTCTTTGATTCAAACTCTAATGCATTTAAATTACCTAAGCTAAATGAACTTAATATTATTGAATCTGCTTATTTAAAGAATTCTATATTTGGTGGTCACTTTATATTTATATCAGAATTTCCAAATTTTGAATATTTTAATCAGAAATGGAAATCTAAAGATAAATATGAATATAAAATTGAGTACTTTATTTCAAATAATCTTAAAGATAACATTGAACTAATTAATCACAAATATCCTAATAAAATTTTTAATTACTACTCAAATGAGCAGTTGCCTAATTTAAAGAATTTTAATTATATTGACGATCTTGATGATTCAAGATTGGATACAGTACTTATACAAAATCCAAATATATCTAAAAATCGAATTTTAAATTCATTTAAGTTAATTTATTTATTAAAAATTTTAAACCATGCAAGAAAAAATAATTTACAAATTATTGTATTTTCTTCTGCTGAATTAGATATTAATAAAACTTTAAACAGCACAAACATGACTGAATGGATTGATAATGAAATCATGGTAAGAAAAAAGTACGGACCAAGTAACTTATTTAAAATATATTCTATTTATTCAGATAATTTTATTGAAAATATAGACTCAAATTACTTACTAGGACCAAAAAAAATTAATGAAAAATATGTTTATGAACTGCAGATTAAACTACACGATAAGTTAGATTATGAGTTGTTACAAAATATTTACAAAATAATTAAAGATTACAAAATAAAGAGAATTAGACACATATCATGAGTGAAATTATTACATTTGGACACCCAGCTTTAATATCAAAGTCTTCCGATATAGAAGAAATTGATGATTACATTGTAAATTTATCCCAAAAAATGATAAAAATTATGTATGAAGCTCCAGGAGTTGGTTTAGCAGCTCCACAAATAGGAATAAATAAAAATATTTTCGTATTTGATGCAGGTAATGGTCCTTTTGTTGCAATAAATCCCAATATGGTAAAAAAGGAAGGGCATATTACATTTTTGGAAGGTTGCTTATCTCTTCCAGGCTATTACTGGGACATAGAAAGAGCTGAATATGCAAAAATTACTTGTCTAAATGAGCACGGGGATGAAGTTGTATACGAAGGAGAGGATCTTATGGGAAGAGTTCTTCAACATGAATATGACCATTTAAAAGGCAAGCTATTAATAAAATCTCTCAAAAGGAAATCTAGAAAAGAAGCTTTACGAGAAATATCATTAAAAGGTTTTCCCGGTGATAAAATTTAAATATTTTTTTGGATCTGATAGTAGGAGTATCCCTTTTTTATCTACTCTATATGATGAGATATCTAACTTAAAAGTAATAACACTCCAACCAAATAAAAAAGGTAGAGGTAGGCTGAGTTCTAGTAATCCTGTTGAACTATTTTGTATTGAAAATAGTATAGAATTTGAATACTTTGATGAGAGCAAAACCTATTACGATATGGAATTTGGGATAGTTGCAAGCTTTGCCAAAATTTTTAGTAATACTTTTTTAGATACTAATTCTCAACTTTTTAATATACACTTAAGTCTACTGCCTAAATACAGAGGTCCTACACCAGTGGAATCTGCAATACTTAATAATGAAGATTTCAGCGGATATACAGTTTTTAAAATAGATAAGAATATCGATACGGGTAAAATTATATTTCAGAATTCTCTAAATATTAAAAATAAATATGCAAGTGAAATCTATAGCGAAATATATAAATTATTTAAATCTGACTTTTCTTCAATTAATTTTAATTTAGAAGGTGTAGATCAAAGTGGCGATAGCTCTTCAACAAGAAAATTTTTGAAAAATGACTATAGTATCACGCATTCTTCAATTAATGAAGCTAAAAATAAAATTAGAGCATTTGATACTTTGGGTCCTGCATTCGTCGAATTTAAAAATAAAAATTTAAAAATCCATTCTTACAGTGACTTAGAAAATAAGGGTAGAATTGAATTAGAGGATGGTAATCTGTATCCGATTCAAGTTACACCTGAAGGGAAGCGTACAATGTCTTTTGATGATTATTTAAGAGGGTTAAAGTGATTATTTCAGCAAGTATCCAAGCAGCAAATCAATTAAATATAATTCATGATATTAATGAGCATAAATCCAAATTTGAGCAGATACATGTTGATATAACTGATGGACACTTTACAAACAATATCTCTATGTCTTTTCAGCATATAAAGGAAATTAAGAATCAAACTGATTACAAAGTTGACGTTCAACTAATGGTTGAAGACAATGTTAAGTTAGCTCCCTTAGCATTTGAACATGGTGCTGATTTAGTATGTATTCATGCCGAATCTACACCACTTCATGATTTTATAGAATTAAGCAATAGGTATAACAATTTAGGAATTGCTACACTCCCTGATACAAATAATGAGCATATTAAAGATTACTTAATTTACTCAAAAGCTGTTTTATTATTAGCAGTTAATCCCGGTTTCTCTAATCAAGGACAAGCTGTTAACTTAATCGATAAAGTAAAAAACTTTAATAAACTGTATCCAGATTTTCAAGGACAATTAATTGCTGATGGAGGAATTAAAAATACAGATTTGCAAAATCTTAAAAAGAACAAAGTTGACATCGCTGTACAAGGTGGAGCTATTTTCAGCTAAATGCTTAATTTTTTAAATTACCCAAACAGTATGTATCTGGCAGTTATTGAAGCACTTAAATCTAATACTTATCCAAATCCTAAAGTTGGAGCAGTATTAGTCGATAAAAAAAACAATATCAAAGCAACTGGGCATCATCGAGGAAAGGGAACAGATCATGCAGAAATTGAAATTATTAAAAATGCAATTATAAACACTGAAGATACTTTATTTGTAACACTCGAACCTTGTCTACATACTGACACATCACCATCATGTGCCGACGAATTATTAAAAACAAATTTAAAAAATATTGTTATCGGAGATCTTGATACTGATATTCGTACGAATGGGAAAAGTATTGAAAAACTTAAACAAGCTGGTTTAAATGTTTCTGTTATCACTAATGTAAATAATTTTATTAATCCGAACTATAACAATAAAAACCTGCATAATCGGCAACTTTCATATATTGGTAAAATTGCAACAAGCAAGAATAATAAAATTTCAAATAACTCTATTAATAAAAAATATATCACAAATAGTGTTTCGCTTCAATTAACTCACTTAATTAGAGCAACGGTAGGTGGTATATTAATTGGTAAAAATACCCTACTAAATGACAATCCATTACTTAATGTAAGGCATGAATCTTTACCAGAAATAAAAATTGAAAAATATGTATTGTGGGGTTCTGATAATAAAACAATTAATAACGTTATAGATAAACACAGAGATAAAACTTTTATTACAAATTTTGACAGTGTAAATTCTAATATACAAAATCTAGAAAATTTAACTTTTAAAAATCTTGAAAACTTCTTAATTTCAAAAAATATAACTTCGTTACTTGTCGAAGGTGGTAATTTTATCCACAAATTCTTTATGGAGAATACCTCTTATGATTATTTTTATAAATTTATTTCTGATCACAATATAGATAATGGCTTATCATTAGATCCATTTATTGACATCTATTTAAATAATGAATTAACTCTAAATAGGGAAATAAGCCTTATTGATAACTCTCTGCACATTTATAATTAGAGCATGTTTACTGGAATTATACAATCAATTGGTACAGTTGAGTCATTACAAAACGATATTCTCAAAATAAGAACAGTGAATAATAAATTTTTTAATCTTGAATTTGGTACAAGCATAGCAATTGATGGATGTTGCTTAACCTTGAAAGATTATGAACAAGATTTACTGTGTTTTCAAGTTTCAGATGAAACTTTATCGAGGACATCTTTAAAAGATTCACACTGTGGTTATGTAAATATGGAATTACCTTTGACTATGGATTCATTCCTTAGTGGACATTTAGTTCAGGGACATGTAGATGAGGTTATTAATTTAAAAACAATTGAAAAATTAGAATCAGAATTATGGAATTTTACTTTTAGTAATGCAAGTAATAAATACCTTGTTGATAAAGGCTCTATCACTATAAATGGTATATCTTTAACTGTTGTCGAACCAGACGAAGATACTTTTACTGTTGCAATTATTGAGGAAACTTTTAACAGAACTAATTTAAAAAACCTAAGTGTCGACGATAGGGTTAATGTTGAATATGATATAGTCATTAAATATTTGGAAAAGCTTAATTATGATAACTGATATTAAAGATATTATTGATCTCTTTTCAAGAGGGGAAATGATTATTTTAGTAGATGATGAAGAAAGGGAAAACGAAGGTGACCTAGTAATTTCATCTAAGTACCTTACATCAGATCACATTAATTTTATGATCACTTATGGTAAGGGATTGGTGTGTGCACCAATTTCTTCAACGATAGCTAAAAAACTACAACTTCCCCTTATGGAGGGTGTTAATAACGAATTGCAAACACCTTATACCTATTCTGTAGATTTAGACGGTGATGGGGTTACTACTGGTATCTCTGCAGAAGATAGATTTAAAACAATTAAAGGTTTAGCTGATAGTGATTCAACTAGAAATTCTTTTAATATACCTGGACATATTTTTCCACTACAAGCAATGGATGGGGGCGTTCTCAGAAGAGCGGGACATACTGAAGCTGCTGTAGATCTGTGTAAACTATCTCAACACGAAGAAGTTGCTGTTATTTGTGAAATTATAAATGATGATGGAACAATGGCTAGGCTCGAAGATCTACTTACGTTTTCTCAAAAGCATGAAATCCAAATAGGAACAATTAAAGATTTAATTCAATACAGATTAGATTCATCCAATCCTGTACAGTTTGTATCCAAATCAAGAATCCCTACTGAATATGGAGATTTCGAAGGTCATGTATACAAGGATATTGTTGACAATACAGAACATATAGCACTTACCATGGGAGATTATTTATCCGGTAACGAAACAATGGTGCGTGTGCATTCAGAGTGTCTTACTGGAGATACCTTATTTTCAAATAAATGTGATTGTGGTTCACAATTATCTAGTGCATTAAAGAAGATTTCAGAAAACAAAAGTGGGGTCTTGTTATACATGAGAGGACATGAAGGTAGGGGAATAGGATTGGGTAATAAAATAAAAGCTTACTCACTGCAAGATGCGGGTGAAGATACAGTTGATGCAAATCTAAAACTTGGATTTAAGAATGATCAAAGAGATTACGGAACTGGTGCTTTAATTTTGAGAAGTTTAGGAATTACAAATATGAATCTGTTAACCAATAATCCATCCAAAAGAGCCGGGCTTGAAGGTTATGGTTTAAATATCACAAGGAGAACACCTTTAATTGGTCAAACAACACCTGAAAATGAAAAATACTTAGAAACTAAAAAAGACAAAATGGGGCATAATTTTGACGAAGAATAAGATAGCTTTAGTAATTTCTGACTACTACAAAGACATAACCGATGGTTTAGTAGATGGTTTTAATTCACAAATTAATAATCATTTTGAAGTAGATATTTTTTATGTAACTGGTGCATGGGAAATTATTTATAAAATTAATTCATTAACAGATCGATATGATAAGTTTGTTGCTATTGGATCAATAGTTAAAGGAGAGACTGATCATTATGAATATATCTCAAGCGGTGTAGCTAGTGGGCTTATTGATTTAACTATTCATAAAAATATTTATATTTCAAATTGTGTTTTAAATGTACACAATATTCAAGATGCTATAAGTAGAGCTGAAAATAATGATAAAAATAAAGGTTTAGAATCAGCAAAAGCTATAAATAATCTTTTTTCTTAATTATTAGTGTCAAGTAAGCTATACTTGTATCAAGCGAACATTGTTCCACCTACTGTGAAAAATAGTATGGTTGAGTTAAACGGCTTCGTGCCGTTTTTTTTATGAGAGGAGTTAACATACCGGAATTAAAAATAAATGACGGGATTAGATCTAAAGAACTGAGAGTCATAGCGCCAGATGGCGTTCAAGTTGGAGTACTAGAGTTAAAAAAAGCATTAATAATAGCCGAAGAATTAAATCTAGATCTAGTAGAGGTATCACCGGATAGTAAACCCCCAGTCGCAAGATTGATGGATTATGGGAAATACAAATACGAACTTGCACAAAAAGCTAAGGAATCTAGAAAAAATCAAGTCAAAATTTCAGTTAAAGAAATACAACTTAAACCAAAAATAGATACGAATGATTTTAAAATTAAGTTGAACAAATCAAGAAAATTTTTAAGTGATGGTGACAAAGTAAAATTTACAATGAGGTTTAGAGGTAGGGAAGCAGAGCATCCCGAATTTGGACAAAGAGTTTTAGATAATTATAAAGCTGAACTTTCTGATATTTCAGAGGTTGAATCAACATCTAAACCTGATGGTAGATCACTAACAATGGTGTTAGCGCCTACGGGAGGAAGAAAATGAAACATAAAACTCACAAGAGCGTATCAAAAAGGGTACGAGTAACTGGTACTGGTAAATTTATGAGAGGTAGAGCTCATAGATCTCATTATAAGTTAGCAAAAGGTTCAGGTACCTGGTCAAGACTCAAAAGAGATGTTGAAGCATCTAAAGGTGATAGTAAAAAAATTAGAAAGTTGTTAGGTTAATTATGGTTCGAATTAAAAGATCTGTAAGTAGTAGAAAATCAAGAAAAAAAATACTAAAAAAAGCTAAAGGTTATACCGGAGCAAGAAGTAAGAGATTAAGAGCTGCAAAAGAGCAGGTAATGCATGCTGGTGCAGATTCTTTCACGCACAGAAAAGATAAAAAAGCTGATTTTAGAAAACTGTGGATATCAAGAATAAATGCTGCATCAAGACAAAATGGATTAGCCTATTCTAAATTTATTAACGGTTTAACAAAAGCTGGTATTAAAGTAGACCGAAAAATTCTTGCTGATTTAGCAGTAAACGATCCTGAAGGATTTAAAAAACTTGTTGATGTAGCTAAAAAGAATATAGATGGCTGAATTAAATTTTGATAAAGTTTACGCTTCATTAAATTTACGTATTAAAGAGATTACAAAAATTGATGAATTTGATGAATTAACAAAAGAATTTCTAGGTAAAAATTCTTTGCTATCCGAAGAGCGACAAAAATTATCTTCATTATCGAATGAAGATAAAAAAAATTATGGTAAACAACTCACTGAAGCAACAGAATATATAACTTCCGAGATTAAAGAACAGCGTCAATTATTTTTAAATTTACAGTTTACAGCAAAAGAAGAAAATGAAAAAACTGATATCTCTATTGAATGGGCACCTTCTAGGGGATCGTATAAACATGTACTGTCTTCAGTTATGGAAGAAGTTGTATCAATTTTTTCTTCAATCGGTTATGAAGTTGCTTATGGCCCAGAAGCTGAAACTTCATGGCATAATTTTGATGCATTAAATACTCCTGATTGGCATCCTGCAAGATACGAATCTGACACTTTATACCTTGATAAGAATTTAGAAACGTTACTTCGTACACAAACGAGTACAGTACAAATTCGTCATATGGAAGAAAATGAACCACCTGTTTATATAGTAGCTCCAGGAAGAGTTTTTCGTTCAGATCAATTAGATGCAACGCATTCGCCAGTTTTTCATCAGTTAGAAGGTTTAGCGATTGATAAAAATTTGACCTTTACTGATTTAAAAGGCACACTTGAATTTTTTGTAAAAGAATTTTTTGGAAACGATATTGAAACAAAATTTATACCTCATTTTTTTCCGTTTACCGAACCTTCAGCAGAAGTATTAGTTAAGTGGCAAAACGGTGAATGGTTAGAAATTTTAGGTTGTGGTATGGTTGATCCAAATGTTTTGTCGAACGTTAAATATCCAGATACTTATAAAGGATTTGCTTGGGGTGTAGGTATAGAGAGATTAGCAATGCTTAGGTACAAAATAGATCATATTAAAAATTTTTATGATAACGATATACGCTTTTTGGAACAGTTCTAATGAAAATATTAAAATCGTGGTTAAATGATTGGATTAATTTAGAAAATATTTCAGATATAGAATTATCTAACGCTCTTGAATCTTTAGGCTTTGAAATTGAAAATTATACTGAAGTTAGTCCCAATTATGAAAATATTGTTGTAGGTAAAGTTATAGAACTTTATCAACATCCTAATGCAGATAAGGTTAGGGTTACCAAAGTTGATGTTGGTAGTAAAATTTATGAAATTGTTTGTGGTGCTTGGAATTTTGATTTAGGTGCAGTTGTGCCAGTGGCTCTTCCCAAAAGTAAAATTAAGGATAATTTTTTAATTGACGAGCGTGACATCAGGGGTGTCAAGTCAAATGGAATGATCTGTTCAGCCTCTGAATTAGATTTATGGGATGATCATGATGGTATTTTGTTATTAGGTGAAAATGAAAAAATTGGTTCTGACTTTTCATCAATTTATAATTCTCATGATTCAATATGGGAGATAGGGGTAACCCCAAATAGAGGTGATTGTATGTCCCATTTAGGAGTTGCTAGAGAGTTATCAAATTTTTTTGATTTAAAATTGAATAACAATTCAAAAAAATTAAACCCAACTATAAAACCTATTTTAAAAATTAATAGTGGCAAAGGGAAGGGCTGTACTTCTTATCAATCAATAGAAATTGAAAACATAACAATTCAGGATTCCAGCCTGACAATAAAACACAGACTTTCATCTATTGGGGTGAGAATTATTAATAACGTTGTTGATTATACAAATTATGTTTTACATGATATTGGTCAGCCATTACACGCTTTTGATAGAGATAAACTTTATGGAACAGTATCAGTAAGAAATGCTAAAAGTAATGAAGAATTACTTACTCTTGATAATCAAATTAGAACCCTTGATAATACTGATTTAGTAATAACTGACAATGATAAAGCGATAGCTCTTGCTGGAGTTATGGGTGGGCTTGACAGTGAAGTTACATCTGGTACGAAGAACTTACTTATTGAAAGTGCCTATTTTGATAAAGTATCAATAATGAAAACATCCAGAAAATTAAATTTAATTTCTGACGCATCTATAAGGTTCGAAAGGGGTATCGACAGAAATATACAATCATTTGGTCTAGAAAGATTTATTCATTTATTTGAAGAGAGTTCGGACATAATTTATTCTGATATTCAAAATGATAATAAAAATTTTGAAACAAATGCAAGTGTGCAATTTGAAAAAAATATGATACCTGACATTTTAGGTATAGAAATTGAAGACAAATTTATTACAAAAACTCTTACATCATTACAAATTCCACATACTTTAAGTAAAGACATAATAGAATTTTCATCACCTTCTTGGAGATATGATCTTGAAAGACCGATAGATATAATTGAAGAATTAGCAAAGCATTATGGTTTTAATAATTTTCCATCAACTTTACCAGTTGGTAATAAATTAAATAATGTAGGCAATTATTGGAAGGTAAGGAAGTATTTTATCGATAAACTTTCAAATTTAAATTTTCATGAAATACAAACACTTTCATTTCTTGATGATTCTCTTAATCAAATATTTACTCCTGAGCTTAAAAGTGTGAAAGTAATTAATCCAATTGACAAATCCCAAGAAAGTATGAGGACTAATTTGTATGCAACATTAATTAATACTTTTATTTTTAATTTTGATAAACACTCTTATAGTGGTCAGTATTTTGAAATAAATAACACATATGATATGGCAAATCACAATAAATATGAATCTATTCCTAATCAGAATTATAAGTTAGGCATTCTTATTCCTAAAAAACTTACAGACTCAAATGATAGTGAAAAAACGATTCAGGATTTAGCTTCTACTTTAAAAATGCTGATACCAAAAGTTGGTTTTAAAAAATTACAGAAACCAGGATTTCATAAAAATAATTCATATTTAATTACAATTAACGATCGGCCTGTAGGACATATGGGTCAATTGTCTTATTCAACTCAACATTCTTTAGATATAATTGACCATATTTTTCTTGCTGAGGTAAATTTAGAATTTTTAGATTTTAGTTCTTTAATATCTTATAACTACAAACCCCTTTCTCAGTATCCTTTCATAAAATTTGATCTATCATTTAAAGTTCCTAATGATTTAATTTCTAAGGATTTAATCGATGAAATACAAATCCTTCTTAATGATAATGAAAACCAAATATCAATTTTTGATGATTATTCAAATGAGATATCTCGAAATTTAGGAATTAGAATAATAACTAGGAGTTATGAAAAAACTTTTAATGAACAGGAATCAACTGATATTTTAAATAGCATTGTAGGTCATTTAACGAATAAATTTTCAATAACTTTAAATGAAAAAGGGAAGTAAGTGGAAGGTAGTGGATTAAATAATAGAGTACTTAAGATACTCTCCCAGAGTTCTCACAAAGCTGCTGTGGACCTGTTAGGTATGCGTATTTCTACAAATATTAGAGATAAATTTGTGGAAATTATGATTACTGAAACGGAAGCTTACGGTAGAAAAACAACAGATAAAATGTCGTTATTTAATACATACAAAAACATACCTACTTCGTTGACCCTTGGTCCGCCATTTATATCAGTTTTAAAATCATACGGATCAAATAGAAGTATGTTTTTACTTTCAGGTAAAAAAGGATATGGTGAAGCTATTCTGATTCGTTCTGGAATAATACTTATAGGTAAAAAACATGTGGAAACCAGAAGAAAAGTAAAAATGAAAAATGATAAATTAAGCGGCCCTGGAAATATAACAAAAGGTCTTGCAGTATCTGATGTTAATGATGGAAATAGTATAATTTCTGGACCAATTGACATATCACCTCGCATACATCCAGTTGATCAAGCTATCGCAAAACAACGTAAGAATGCAAAAAAAAATGATAAAAATTTGTGGAGATATACATTAATTTTAAAATGAAATATTTAATAAACAGAGCCAGTGCAATATCTCCAAAAAAAGATTTAGATGATTTAATTAATTCTAAAAAAAAGTTACGTATAAAACTTGGTATTGACCCAACTGCGCCAGATGTAACATTAGGGTGGTATGCAATACTGCGTTCTCTTAGAAAATTTCAAAAATTAGGACATACTGCTGTTTTAATTCTTGGTGAATTTACAGCACAAGTTGGTGATCCCTCCGGTAAGTCAGAAACAAGAACTAAGTTAAATGAAGATGATATAGATAAATATTCTGAAGGTGTTTTACCTATAATTAAAAATATTCTTTTGGAATCTAATCTGGAGATTGTTTCTAATAAAGACTGGTTATCAAAATTATCAACATCTGAATTGATCAATTTATCCTCATCAACAACTCTTGCTCAAATGCTAGAACGTGAAGATTTTTCAAAACGATATAAAGATGGAAATCCTATTTCATTAATGGAATTCTTTTACCCATTGTTCCAAGGTTATGATTCAGTTGCAGTTAAATCAGACATTGAAATTGGAGGACATGATCAATTGTGGAATCTTATGCTGGGTAGAGAAGTGCAAAAATTTTATGGTATGAAACCTCAGATTGCTATGACATTTCCTTTATTGGTTGGTACTGACGGTAAGAAAAAAATGTCTCAATCTTTA
>Ga0222719_10004312_pt1 | contig 12478 bp, 12 predicted proteins | sample C33_34DmetaG_FD_165039 | JGI IMG/M metagenome (GOLD analysis project Ga0222719, IMG submission 165039) | Estuarine water microbial communities from San Francisco Bay, California, United States - C33_34D | ecosystem: Environmental > Aquatic > Marine > Unclassified | place: USA: California...
CCTCTCCCATCAAATAAATGGTTTCATCTCTTCGCATTTCCTCCGACATGGCCTCACAAATAGCTTCTCTGAACTGAATCGTTTTCATTAATATTTTCTTTAGTGATGCAAATTTAATTAAATGCTAAATGATTTATGGAGATATAAACCATAATTTTGCTAAAAAGGCAATACAAAAAGGGATGATTTTCCAATGAATTACCCCTCAAATTTATTAATTTGGATATAAGATTTATGAAATTAATTCAATTAAACATCAAGGGGATTTCTTACAGCGAAACGCAAACAGGTGCTTACGCGCTTATTTTAAGTGAGGTGGACGGAAACAGAAGGCTCCCCATAATCATTGGAGGATTTGAGGCACAGTCTATCGCCATCGCTTTGGAAAAAGAATTGAAACCTAAACGCCCCCTCACCCACGATCTATTTAAAAATTTTGCCGACCGGTTTAACATATTTGTAAAGCAAGTAATCATTCACAAGCTGGTAGACGGCGTATTTTACTCCAGCTTAATTTGCGATCGGGACAAGATTGAGGAGATTATCGATGCAAGAACTTCCGATGCCATAGCAATGGCATTGAGGTATGGCGCACCCATTTATATTTATGACTCGATTCTCAAACAGGCAGGTTTTGATGAAAGTACCATGAAAGAAGACAGTAAAAATAAGGGAAGCGAAGATTGGATTCAAAATTTTGTAAAAGAGCAGAGTAAGCAAAAAGCCATTCCCGACGATTTAAAAAAACTATCTATCCCCAAGCTAAAGTCACTTCTCGATAAATTTGTCAATCTCGAAGACTATGAAAAAGCGGTTAAAATAAGGGACGAAATTTCCAAGAGGGAATCAAAAAAGTAACTGTTAATCTTTTTTTGAAAACTAATTTTTTTTTTACGGCTTGGCTTTGCACCATGATTTATTTTTGAAATAAATACCCACAATTCTCATGCAGCAATATTTAGATCTGATTCGACATATTCAAGACAATGGAGTTAGTAAAACTGACCGAACCGGTACAGGTACAAAAAGTGTTTTTGGCTATCAAATGAGATTTGATTTGGCGGAAGGTTTTCCTTTGGTTACAACCAAAAAAATTCATGTTAAGTCTGTTATTCACGAGTTGTTGTGGTTTTTGAAAGGGGATACAAACATCAATTACCTAAAAGAAAATGGGGTCAGAATATGGAATGAATGGGCCGATGAAAATGGGAATTTAGGCCCCGTTTATGGGCACCAATGGAGAAATTGGAATGATGAAGGGATTGATCAAATCAAAAACACAATTGACACCCTAAAAAACAACCCCGACAGCAGAAGAATGCTGGTGTCTGCCTGGAACCCAACTGTGATGCCTGACACTTCTGTCTCTTTTTCGGATAACGTGGCAAACAACAAAGCCGCTTTACCCCCTTGTCACGCTTTTTTTCAATTTTATGTGGCCGACAAAAAACTCTCCTGTCAACTGTATCAAAGAAGTGCAGATCTTTTTCTTGGTGTTCCTTTTAATATTGCCTCTTATGCATTGCTAAACTTGATGGTTGCTCAAGTATGCGAACTCGAACCTGGAACTTTTGTCCACACCTTTGGAGATGTTCATATTTACACCAATCACCAGGAACAAATTGAGGAGCAACTAAGCAGAAAACCAAAACCATTACCAAAAATGATTTTAAACCCCGATGTGAAAGATATTTTTGATTTCAAATACGATGATTTCACCCTCAACGGTTACGACCCACATCCGCTAATTCGAGGAAAGGTGGCGATTTAATTATTGCTGAGCTTCTTTTTTCAGAATATTTACCAGCTGCTCTATCTCTTCAATAGAGTTGTAAAAGTGGAGTGAAAATCGCAAATATTTACCGCGGATAGCAGTTCTGATATTACTATCCTCCAGTCTATTGTACAATTCCTCCGAGGCAGGTATACTAACGATAGAGCTGTGTTGACTTCTTTCGTAAAATTCAGGAGTGTTGCCCACCAGATGCAGCTCTTTTTTAAGGGTAGCCGCCAACATTTTATTTCTTTCTACCAATTGCTTATAATCATTGGAAATCAAATAATTCATCGCAAAAACTAATGAAGCTGCCCCCAATATATTAAAGTGTCCAGCAAAAACCCTTTGATAGAAATCATCGCGGTTGATTGTCGCCATTTCAAAAAATCGATCGGAAAGCGCCACGAATCCATTACCAAAACCCGCCAGCAGCCATTTATAGCCACTGCATACCACAGCATCAAAAGGGGAATCATTAAAATTAAAATAATCCGTACCGATAAACTGTGTGGCATCGCCAACGATTAGCAACTGAGGATATTTATCTCTAAGGTTTTGTAAAAAATCGAAATCTATTTTTAATCCATTAGTGTATTGAACAATGCTGATGATCAATGCATCAATAGATTGATTGGCCAAAGCATTCTCAATACGCTGTTCCAAATCTTCCGCTATGGTGAGTTGGAAAAAATTAAAATCTCTTTCATTGATGGCATCTACAAGCGAGTGGTAATCTTCGTTGACATACAATATATTACTCCCTTTTTTAAGTCCATCTAATACGTATCTAATACCTACTGAAAAATTGGATACAAAAAATGTATGCTGCTCGTTTGAACCGATAAACTGAGCTATGGTTGCATGGGTTTCATCCAGCTGATTATAAGCATTGATTTTGTATTGATCCCCGTCATTTAAGTAATTTTGCTCAAATTCAGTTCTAAATTGGTACAAGGATTGAGACATTAACCCAACATAGGCAGTATTGAAATAAGAACATGATTTCAGCGCTGGGAAATCGTTTTGGAGGGTCATAAATAAATTAGAAAACGTACATTTACGTCAAAATTAGTCTATTTCAATATATTTTGACTTTAATTTCCATTATAATTCCAAAAGCAAGTTTCGCGTTATTTTCAAGTCCACGAGTTCAGTGGGAAAACACGTTAATTTTATAATTTAATGCCAAATAGCCTTGGGCAATATCAAGTATGAGTAAAAAACCAAAACTGACCCTTATCGCTGCGATTGACGAAAATCGTGTTCTTGGGAAAGACAATCAATTGATCTGGCATTTGCCCGAAGATCTGAAGCGTTTTAAACGATTAACGACAGGTCACGCCATCATTATGGGAAGGAAAACTTTTGAATCGTTACCCAAAGCCTTGCCCAATCGACACAATATTGTAATCACCCGAAACCATGAATTCAACCAAGAGGGAGTAACTGTTTGTCACAGCCTTCAGGAAGCCATTGAGCAAGCTGGCAATGACGAACAACCTTTTGTTATTGGTGGAGGTCAGATATACGAACAAGCACTGGGTATGGCAGCGGTAATTGAGCTTACAAAAATTCACGCTCAATTTGAGGGGGATGTTTTTTTCCCCGAAATCAATCCACTAGAATGGAAAATTGAAAAAGAAGAGTTTATTGAAAACATGGAATTCGACTATTCCTTTATTACCTATTCAAAAAAATAAATTACAAATGAAAGCATACGTATTTCCAGGTCAAGGTTCTCAATTTGTAGGCATGGGAAAAGACCTTTTTGATCGATATGAAGAAACAAAGAAGATATTTAAAGTTTCTGACGAAATTTTAGGATTTAAGATTTCAGAAATTCTTTTGGAAGGGAGTAAAGAAGCCCTCCAGCAAACCCGAGTCACCCAACCAGCAATCTATATTCACTCTGTAATTAGTGCTATGGTGATGGAGAATCAACAAACACCCGATGCGGTTGCGGGTCATTCTCTGGGAGAGTTCTCAGCTTTGACCGCTGCAGGAATCATTGATTTTGAGTCAGGTCTTCGGCTGGTATCTCAAAGGGCGGAAGCCATGCAAAAAGCGTGTAATCTGAGTGAGGGAACCATGGCAGCAGTTTTAGGCCTCGAAGACGAACAAGTAGAAACCGTTTGTAAAAAAATTAAGGGTACCGTCGTTGCAGCCAATTATAATTGTCCTGGTCAATTGGTTATTTCTGGTTCCAAAGAATCGATAGCTCTGGCCTGCGCCGCACTGAAAGCCCAGGGCGCAAGAAGGGCATTAATTTTGCCCGTTGGAGGTGCCTTCCACTCTCCCCTAATGGAACCTGCAAGAGAGGAACTGGCCAATGCCATAAACGAAACAACATTTGCGAAACCCATGTGCCCTGTATATCAAAATACGGTTGCAAAGCCAGTTACAGATCCAGATGAAATTCAGAAAAATTTGATTGATCAGTTGACCGCCCCTGTAAAATGGACCCAATCCATAAATGCAATGAAAACTGATGGGATATCCGATTTTATTGAAGTGGGGCCAGGCAAAGTACTCCAAGGACTGATCAAGAAAATTTACCCAGAAGCAATCACTTCGTCATCAAACGGCTAATGTTTGGCCCAAAAATTCTTTGATGGTGTCGGTAATAAAATCGATTTGATCATCGCTGAGCTCGGTGTGCATCGGCAATGAAATCACCTCATTTACAATTTGAAGGGTAACCTTAAAATCCTCAGCTTTATATCGCTCGCTGGTATAAGCCTTTTGTTGGTGTAGAGGAATAGGATAATAAATTCCACATGGGATATTGTTGTTGTTGAGGTGCTGGACCAAACCATCCCGATCTGCATCAATGACTCTTAACGTGTACTGGTGGTAAACGTGCGAATCACAATCTCCTTTTCTGTAGGGTATTATCAGATTGGGATGATCCTTCAGACGCTGATTGTACTTTAGCGCAGCAGCTTTTCTGGACTCATTGTAGTAATCAAGATATTTTAATTTAATGTCTAAGATAGCTGCTTGTACTGAATCTAAACGTGAATTTACACCTACCACATCGTGGTGATACCTGACATACATTCCGTGGTTTACCATTCCCCTGATGGTGTGGGCCAGCTCGTCGTTATTTGTAAAAATGGCGCCTCCATCACCATAGGCCCCCAGATTCTTTGATGGAAAAAATGAAGTAGTTCCGATATCGCCTATCGTACCCGTTCTCTTTTTACTACCATCATTAAAAGTATAGTCTGCCCCAATCGATTGGGCGTTGTCTTCCACAACGTATAAATTATGCTTTTCGGCCAAGGCCATAATCCCTTCCATATCGGCGGCTTGACCAAAAAGATGAACAGGAATAATAGCTTTGCTCTTGGGACTTATTACTTTTTCAACTGACTCCAAATCAATATTAAAGGTAGCGGGGTCAACATCTACCAACACAGGGGTCAATCCCAAAAGGGAGATTACCTCTACGGTTGCAGCAAAAGTAAAATCAGCGGTTATCACCTCATCACCGGGTTTGAGCCCCAATCCCATCAGGGCAATCTGTAAGGCATCAGTTCCATTGGCGCAAGGGATCACATGCTTTACATTGAGGTAGGACTCCAAGTGCTCCTGAAAGTCTTTTACTTGCGGGCCGTTGATGAATTGAGTAGAGGCGATAGTATTCAAAACAGATTGGTTGACCTGCTCTTGGATTTGATCGTATTGACCTTTAAGGTCGACCATTTGAATCTTCTTCATAATTCTGTTTACGCCACAAAATTAAAAAAAGGAATCTGCTTTACGCAATTGATATTAAAAACTATTTTTGATGATATGATTTTTCGTTTTTTATACAATATCATACTTACCCTTTTTTATCCTGTAGTTCAGATAGCTGCGCTGTTTTCAGGTAAAATTGCTCTTTTTGTGGCCGGTCGTAGGGATATTTTCGGGCTATTAAAATTGAAAGAAGTTGATAAAGGAACATGGGTCTGGTTTCATGTGGCCTCTCTGGGAGAATTTGAACAGGCGAGACCGTTGATGGAAGCATTCAAAAAATCATTCTCCAATCACAAGATCTTACTTACTTTTTTTTCACCCTCGGGATATGAGATTCAAAAACAGTACGATCTTGCAGATTGCGTGTGCTACTTACCTTGGGATACCAAAAGAAATGTTAATCGCTTTTTGGATTATTGCAACATCAAACTTGTCCTATTTATAAAGTATGAGTTTTGGCCCAATTGCTTTGACGGTTTGTCAAAGAGAAAAATACCTACTTACTCCGTTTCGAGTATTTTTAGACCCGAACAAGTATTCTTCCGCTGGTATGGTGGAGCCTTCAGAAATATACTTTTAGATATAAATCACTTTTTTGTTCAAAACGAAAGCTCAAAATCATTATTAAATTCCATTGGGATTGATCAGGTAACGGTAAATGCGGATACCCGAGTTGATCGGGTTTACAAAATGAGCAGGCAAAATAATAAACTCGAGCTGATGGAAGATTTTACCGCAGGTAAAAAATGTTTTGTAGCCGGAAGTACCTGGCCCGAAGACCATGACATTATGGAGCATCTCTTTAAAAAAGAAACCCATCTAAAAGTAGTGATAGCGCCTCACGAAGTTGATCATAAGTCTATTGAAAAATTAGAAAAACGCATGGGCGTTGACTGTGCAAAATGGAGCAGTTATAACAGTGAAAAAGACCGCAATAAATCCATCTTGATCATTGATAATATTGGTCAACTGGGAAAGGTATACAGCTATGCCTCTTTCGCATACGTTGGAGGAGGGATGAAAAAAAATGGACTTCACAATACATTAGAACCAGCAGCCTACGGCATACCAATTATAATTGGCGAACATTACAATAGGTACGAAGAGGCTGTTAGCTTGTTAAAAAGGGGAGGAATGATCAGCGTAAAATCTGCTGCTGAATTTAAAGAAATTACCCATAAACTGATCAATGACAAAAAATTGACTCATCAAATGGGGGAAAACAACAATCAATATATTTTATCGGGAAAAGGAGCAAGTCAACTGATCTTGAAAAAAATTGAGAGCTTAAGCGGTTTGTAATTTTTTCCAATTTTATATATTTGGCTCACATACATTTATCATGAAAAAAATTCTAATTGCTTTGCTCTTTCCTTGGGTAATGATTCATTCTCAACAAACAGAAAAAGAACCCCTAAATATTATATTAATGATTGGAGATGGAATGGGTTTAAGCCAAATCACTGCGGGAATGTATGTTAACAACAACACCTCTACATTAGAAAATTTCTCAGTAGTGGGACTCTCAAAAACACACGCAATTAAAAGCTTGGTGACCGATTCAGCCGCCAGTGGAACTGCCATGGCCTGTGGTGACAAAACCTATAACGGCGTTGTAGGCATCAATTACCTCAATAAAAACCTAAAATCCATACTCGAAATATGCGAAGAAAATGGTTACAATACGGGGCTCATTGCTACCTCCAGTATTGTTCATGCAACTCCTGCATCTTTTTATGCCAACGTTTCCTCTCGTAAAAAATATGAAGACATCGCCATGCAACTCAGCACAAGTGAGGTAGATTATTTTATAGGTGGTGGAAAAAAGCATTTTAATCAAAGAGAGGACGGCAGAAATCTCATCAAGGAAATGAAATCTTTTGATATGGTAAAAAATTTAAAGGGATTTCAAAAATCTGAGGCTGACAAAATCGGTTTGTTTACCTATAAAGACGAGCCCCCGTCCCTAAACCAAGGAAGAGATCCCCTACTGCCAGAGTATCTCTCAGCCACTTTAGAAAAATTTAAAAATCGAGAAAAACCCTTTTTTGTATTGGTGGAAGGATCACAAATTGACTGGGGCGGACATGCCAATGATGTCGATTACATTACTTCTGAGTTTATTGAATTTAACAATGCCATTGGCGTTGCGCTGAACTTTTTAGAAGAAAACCCAAACACCTTAATTGTGGTTACTGCTGACCATGAGACGGGTGGTCTGGCCATTATCAAAGGGAAAACAAAAAATTTCGAAATTGAAGCGGGGTTTAATACCGGAGGCCACAGTGCTACTATGGTTCCTGTATTTAGCCACGGAAAAAATGCAAGCCTTTTTAGCGGTATATACGACAATACCCAAATTTTTCACAAAATAAAAGAAGCTGCTGGCTTATAACAAATTACTTAGTTCGCATTTCCTCAATAACCTGACGATCATACCGAGTATCATCCTCTATAATATCATAGAAGGAGGTCAAATAGGCATGTGTGCTTTCATACTCTGAGACCAATTCAAATTCATTTTGCTGGTTTTCGATGATCTCAAAAAATAAATCTTTGTTTTTTAAAAATTGATCTCTAACCTCATCGATTAATGACTCATCTCTCTTAAAACCTCGGTATTTTCTGTCTCTTACTGAGCTGATCCCTAAATTGCTGTTGACAATGGCATAGCTCGCATCAACCAATCCACACAAGTCAAAATCGTAGGGAAGTGGATGGATGACCTTGTCTATATAGAGTAGCTTGCCATTGTGCTGATAAGCAACAGAAAAATCAGTATTTCCTATCATAAATTGAAACATTGCATTCTGAACAGAAGTCATTTTATCCATGGCCTTGGGATGGATGTACCTTTCAAATGATTTTCCCTCGAATCGATCGGCCACTCTTTTATCATCTTCAATCAAAAACCCTTTGAGGTTGTGTACGACTTCCTTATTCTTTTTTATCTCTGTAAACTCAATGTCTACCCTTCTGGTTTTAAAATGATAGGGTGAAACTTTTTCGTAGAGCTTATAGGCAATAAACTCTTGAACGATGTTGTCATTTTTTTCTTTTTGAAGTAAACAGGGGACCACCAATTTTAGATTTTTATTTCCTTCAAAGAGGGTTTCTTTTGCCTTAGATTTTTTTATTTTCATCTTTATGGGCGGAAAATAACATTTAGATCTCCGAAAATTTCCTCGGGCTCTAAGAGACACTTCAAGGTCATTCCATTTGTTTTCATTCCAATAAGACAAGTTTGTTTTTATCAAGGTTGTATCATCTGTCTCCAAACGCATATCATTGTTTGAGTAGCTCAATTTTACCTTGAGAGGACTTTGATCGGCAAAAAGTTGATCAGATTTTTGAGCAACTTGGGCACTCAGCATCCAAACAGCTGAGAAAAATGTCCAGAGAAACATTTGTGATTTCATAATATAGTTAATAGATTTAACAACCAAAATAGTCAAAATTGTGATAAAATACCTTTCCATATTAAATCATCGTACCCTCATCACCTTTTTACTATCACTGTTGGTTCCCTTTTGTGCTTTTCATTTTGAAATCATTTACAATATAGACCTCACTTTGATTAGCATAGCCATTATATTTCCTTTGGTTTTTGCCATAAGAGGAGCCTTTAAAAGAAGGGAAAAAGCACTTGAGTTTTTAAGTTTACATCGAGGAGCTTTAAAAACCATAAGTTATTACTTTTTAAGCAGCAGAAAACTTAGCGACGATGCAAAAATAGAGATCGTTTCAATACTCGAAGATCTTTCTGAATCATTTTTAAATCACCTTTCTCTATCCAATTACGACACCAGCAAGATTGACCAAAAAACCGCATTGATCGTTGATTTTCTTGAAAAACACGATGAAGAAATATCGGGCGGAGTAAAGCAGAAAATTTATCGATTCATAAGAGACGTCCATGTATCTCAAGAAAACCTGATCGCGATTCACACTCACAGAACGCCCATAAGTCTTAAGGCCTATTGTTTGATCTTTATCTATATGTTCCCGGTTATTTACACTCCAACCATCATAAATAAAATCGGGTTTGACAACCCCACTACCTTGACCTATTTTGTTGTTATGATCAGTGAATTTATCCTGATTTCGCTTTATAACATTCAAGATCAAATGGAATATCCATTTGATAAAGACGGTCTGGATGACATCAAACTTCAATATTTCAAATTCAATAGAGGGGGAAAAAAATAATTTATATCCCTCCACTTCTACTTTACAAACACTTTCATAGCCCACCATTGAATGCATCACAATGCACCCTATTGTTTGTAATGGCTATTACCAATAAATTTCAATCATCAAACCCTAAACGGTTCTATGGTGAAGGAACTCCCTCCACTAGATTAGTAAGCTTTTAACTACAATTAATTAGTTTTTTTCAATTTTTATATTTTAAATAATATGTAATTTTACATTTTAATCATAGCTTATATTAACTTTAAATTTACATATCATGATAAATATGGTAATATTGTATAATACTTAGATAATTACAATCAATTATTTATACTGTTCTCGCTTTAAATTTGTATCATAATTAAAAAATAATTGAAATGAAAAAGTTTTTACTCTCCGCACTCCTTATTTCATGCACCTCCTTAAGTGCTATTGAAACGATCTCTAAAGACAGCCTGGCTTTCACGGCTGTAGATGAAAACAACTTATCCATCGAGGAAAGAGCTCTTTATGCAATTCAATCAGAAGATTACGATTACATTGAAGCTAAGTTAAATTCTGGTACTCTGAGTCCTGTTGCCAAAGTCGATGGAAAACCATTGATCATCTACGCAGCCATCCTTGACAAACCAGAAATGATTTTACTTTTATCTTCTTATGGCGCCATGATCATGGATCCTGTTTGTGAAGAGGGTAAAAATTTAATGGAATACGCTATTGAAAATAATGCGATATACGCACAAGCGCAAATCATAGTAATAAGAGCGTAATCTATTACTGCATTTTTGTAGAGAAGCTTTAGGAAATCTTAAAACCTCTGTTTTCAACAGAGGTTTTTTTATGCAATAGTAAAGTAAACTTAAAAAAAAGACCTGTCCAAAACCAATATATGATTTTTGAAAAGGTCATTAAAGTGCGGGTGAAGGGACTCGAACCCCCACGCCGTGAAGCACTAGATCCTAAATCTAGCGTGTCTACCAATTTCACCACACCCGCTCTAAAAAAGAGCTCAAATATAAACAAGTTTCTTAAAATAATTTAGGCCAAAAGGAAAAAGGAGGAATGTTTCGTACTTTTATTGACTTGAATAAAAAGGCATGAAAAAACTTATTAATGATCGAAGCGCAGTATTTATCGATCAGCTTTTCGATTTACTGAAAATTCCTTCCATTAGCGCGGATCCACAATACAAAAATGAAGTAAAAAAAACTGCAAACTGGATCAAAAATGCCCTGATCGATATTGGGTGTTCAACAGCTAAGATATATGAAACACCTGGTCACCCAGTAGTATATGGTGAAATCTACGTTTCTAAAAACGCACCGACAGTTTTGGTTTATGGTCATTATGATGTTCAACCACCAGACCCCATAGACTTGTGGGAAAACCCTCCCTTTGAACCCATCATCAAAAAAACAGCCCTCCATCCCAACGGTGCTATTTTTGCGCGAGGAGCTTGTGATGATAAAGGACAAATGTTTATGCACCTCAAAGCAGTTGAGCTTCTGAACTCCAGTAATCAACTAGAAAATAACATAAAATTCGTAATTGAAGGGGAAGAAGAAGTCGGCAGTGATCATTTGGAAACATTCCTCAAGGATCATAAAGCCATGCTCCAATCAGATGTTATCATCATTTCCGATACAGGCATAAATAGCATTGAGAATCCAGCCATCACAACCGGTCTCCGAGGACTAAGCTATATGGAAGTTACCCTGACAGGCCCCAACAGAGATTTGCACTCGGGACTCTATGGCGGGACAGTAGCCAATCCCATAAATATATTGTGTGATATGATCGCAAAGCTTCACGACAACAACAGAAAGGTAAATATTCCTGGCTTTTATGACGACTTGGAAGAAATTTCTGATCAGGAGCGACATCAAATGAATGAAAATGGGATTGACGAAAAGCGTTTTAAAGAGGCTATTGGAATTGATGCATTGATGGGAGAAGAAGGATATACTACACTCGATCGCAGATCCATTCGACCCACTTTGGATGTCAACGGAATTTGGGGAGGCTATACCGGGGCGGGAGCAAAAACAGTAATTCCCAGCCAAGCTCATGCCAAAATTTCAATGCGATTGGTCCCTCATCAAGATTGGACAAAAATTAGTCAACTTTTTGAAAAGCATTTTAAATCAATCGCGCCAGAAGGAGTAAGTGTTGAAGTGACCACCCATCATGGCGGGGGCCCCTATGTTACCCCCACTGACTCATTGGCTTACAAAGCCGCGGAAAAAGCTTACCATAAGGTGTTTGGGGTTGTTCCTCATGCCAAAAGAGACGGAGGGAGTATTCCTATTGTTCCCATGTTTGAAGACGTCTTGGAGACCAAAACACTACTGATGGGATTTGGATATGATAGTGACGCTATCCACGCACCAAATGAACATTACGGAGTTGATAATTTTTTGCTTGGGATAGAAACAATTACGCATTTCCACAGGCATTTTTCAAAATTGAGCGCGCAAGAGTGATCATGCTAATTTTTTAATAAAAATAGATCAGAAGCAATACCATCTGTTAAAAACCTGGCTTTTTTTGACACTTTAAGTACATCCCCATTCCAATAAAGACGCTGGTCGATAATATGTTTCTCTGCTTGTTTTTCTAAATAGGAGGAATAGTGAATTCCAAAAGACTGGTTGATCCTGTCAATAGAAACTCCTGCTGAAGTTCTCAAACTCGTCATGATATACTCATTAAAAGCTTCATTTTCTCTGAGCGTCTCATGTTCGGCAGGAAGCCTTTCCTCTC
>Ga0222719_10004313_pt1 | contig 12476 bp, 15 predicted proteins | sample C33_34DmetaG_FD_165039 | JGI IMG/M metagenome (GOLD analysis project Ga0222719, IMG submission 165039) | Estuarine water microbial communities from San Francisco Bay, California, United States - C33_34D | ecosystem: Environmental > Aquatic > Marine > Unclassified | place: USA: California...
TGTTCCAAGCACCCTTGTCCAGGAAACTCTGCACAGGATCTTCAGTTACCCAGTTATCGAAACCCAAATCACGCAAGTCCCATCCAGCACGTTTTGCTTCATTGCGATACACCCAACGTGCATAACTGCCTTGACAGTGCATCAAGCAGGCACGCCAGAACTGTTTAGGGTTGTGTACCTTGTGATATGCCAGTGCCCATATGAGCCTGCCCAGGTTTACAGCGTGTGCTCTACACAAGCCAAAGCCAGACAGTGTTTGCATTTGATCATAGATGTCATACTTGTCAGGATGATCACCTAGCCTGCCCATGAATTCCATCATCTTTTCTTCATTCTTTTTGGCGAACGCTCTGCGATACATATCCGCTTCGTATGGACTTATGCCAATCAGTTTCATAATCTTGTCTATGGCATCATCTTCATACACAATAGCGTTTTTCTTGATGCCTTCTTCTGTCCAATCACGGAACCAACTTGCCTTGCGCCTACCTTCCATGGCAACAGGACGCACCAGCGCACTAGCAAACACACAGTCCTCTACACTTGTGGGTTGCAGGGCACGGAATAATCTTTTCATTGTAGGGCTTTCGCCCTGTGTAACACCTAATACATCACCGCGGCATAGCAAGTCTGCTGTGGCATCATCCTGCTTGGGATATTCATGCAGTGGGGTATCGGGATCTATTTCTAGCAACTGTGATAGTCCTCTGTTGGCTAAGATGTCCACTTTCAAGTGTTCCAAGTCCTCTACTTCATTTTTGTCTAGTAATATAAGATTGTCTTCGCGGAATAAACTTTTAGGTAGTGCCCTGTCAAATACTAGTACACCGCCGCAGTGTTTGCTGATACAACGCTTCTTGCCCATGAGTTTGCGTTCTATGCGGGTTGCTTCTTTGGCATCCACACCCAGTTTTTCATAGTCTATGTCTCTGGGCAAGCGTCCTTTTGCACCCAAGCGTTTTGCTGCTTCTCTTTTTGCACTCTTTTCCCTGTAAAGCACATAGTTTGATATCCTTGCACTTTGATTTGGCCAGGTGTCAAATACACGTTGCATTGCTAATTCTTGTTTGTGATGTGGTACGTCAATGTCCACGTCGGGTAAGTCGTCCCTGTGCGGATTCAAAAAACGTGCTAAAGGTATGCGCCACTCTATTGGATCCACATCCGTTATACCCATGAGATAACACACCAAACTGCTACCCGCACTACCGCGAGTCATGTGTGGTATGTCCTCATTGAGGTCCAATATTTTGCGTATCTTTAGGAAGTAGTCTGTGAACCGTTGCTGTAGTATGATTTCAAATTCTTCAGCAAGTCTATCCTGATATTCTTCACCGTTTGGTACTGGTCGCCTAAATTCTTCTAATAAACTCTGTATCTGTTCTAATTCTGTTGCCATGTTTTGCCTTTTCTGTGCCTAAGAACACTATTTAAGAAGCTGTCAAAATGGCTTATAAATATTTCAATGATAGTACGTTACATTCGTAATCAATGGACCATCTTAGAAAACTATAATAAAATTCGCAACACTGATTTTTACATTTGGATTGACGGATGGAACGTCGATTGGTTGTTCCATTATTTTGATAAAGTTGGATATCCTGCAATGGTGTTGAGCGACTGTGCAAAATTTTATGATCAGTACCCGGTACCAATTCTAGGATGCCATACTGTTGCTGCTCGTTTTTTGCAAGACTATAGAAACATTGATTTTGAGCAGGATACTGCTACCAACTATTGTGCTAATATTTTTGTTAATAAAAAACAAATGTCTCGGTTCCTAAGTCTTAAACTAGCATCTTTTCATAAAATTTCATTTGACTACGTTTGGAATGGCATAGGACGAGACGGTAATTTTGATAGAATTTTTAAAGAAAACGACTTATTTCAGTATGTTCCTAATACCCATAACCTTTTATCACGGCTTCGATTAAAAAAACAATGGATTGATGACAGCTACGGCGATCAAGATCCTGACAGTGTTGATCCTTCTCTCATTGAATTACCTCACGGTGGCGATAATGTATATTGTTGGCATACCTTTATGAAACAATTGATAACTCCGTCGGCAGTGTCGTTGATCAATGAGAATCCCAATTATGAGAATGCCAGTTTAACAACATGGAAAACAATGTTTCCAGTCCTTGGACTAACTTTTCCAATCTGGGTTGGTGGTTATCGAATTGCTGACGAAGTTAGTAGTATGGGAATTGATCCAATCCCTGATGTTATCAATCATAGGTATCAGTATAAGGAAACACTATTTGAACGTTGCTGGTATGCATTTCATGACAATTTGAAAATTTTAACTGACATTGAATACGCCACTGAGATGAGAATCAAACACATAACTAGATTGCAACAAAACAGAGACAAATTCTTAGAAGGCACAGTTTATCAACACTGTGTTGATACTGTACACAGTTGGGACATACCCGACGAAGTTAAAGACATCTACATCAACCGTTTCCTAGTAAAATTCAATAAGGATTTACAATGGCAGTAAATTTTGACAATTTAACGGTGTATACACATCCATGGAAGCATATTGTAATAGATAACTTTCTAGATAAAAATATCTATGATACAATGGTAGAATTTGGTAAAGAAAAAATCAAGGAAAACCATTGGGAAAGATTCGATTTCAATGTCGCTGGCTACAGTGATTTTCTCACTGGATGGCCCACCGACAAGATCATGGATCAATACATGCAGTGTCACTGGGAAATGGAAAAACAAAAACAATACATTTTTGGTTTGTTTGAACCAGATGTGCGTCCTTATCAAAATTGGAAATTCAGCAGCAATCTGCATACACAAGAACCAGGATTCGTGCATCCAATACACAATGAAGTTGAAAATAAACTATTGAGCGTGGTAACCTATTTGCACCCAGAATCCAGCGTTGGTACAATACTGTATAATGATGATCAAAGTAATCCATTCGAAGTTGAGTGGGCGCCAAACCGAGCAATGATTTTTAGCCCAGGCACAGGAAATAAATGGCACAGTTTTGCTGCCACTGATGATGCTCCAAGAGTTACTTTTAATGGGTTTTATGGACGTCTTGATTAGATTTAAAATCTGAAAGACTAAAATCAGTTCCTAGCAGATAATCAATACTTGCATCGGACGCATTACTCCATACAAGTATATCAGGATCTTGATATAAAAAGTCGCAATTTTTACAGTATTCTACGCTATCAAAATTGTTTTCAGCATGTGCTTGTCTGAGTGCTTGGTATTGTTCACCAGTCCACACTTGTTCAATTGTTTGATAGTCTAAATGTCCTAGTACACTTAGAGCTTCGTTAGGCGGACCCAGTGTTTGACAACATGGTGTAACAGCAGCAATGTGTCCATCTATGCCACCAGCTCTCACAGTAAGCTCTGGAGCAAATGGTCTGCCGCAGGTTTTTCTACTAGAGGTGTTTCTAATATACAATGGTTGATAGTTACCACTCCAGTTGTGCATCTTCCAGATGTAGCCAACACTGCCTGTAGGTTCTATAAAGTTTTTACGATATTCACTGACTTCATAATCAATATTGGCATGGTCCAGTATAAGATGATAACTTGCAACAACACAATCTTGAGCAGACTGTGTGACGTAGTCTTTGGTTTCGATAACATTGTTTTTGATCAATTCAAAATTGTCCTTGCTCATCCATTGACTGTACAATTCTCTGTTGTAGCCAATGCAACTGAAGCGTACAAAATTTAAGCCAGCATCTACAACATCCTTCATGTATTGACCATTTAGGTTACTTCCGTTACAATAGATATAGGACTTGAGATTTCGCTTGGTGCATGCTTCAATGTACAATGGCAAATCTTTCAGCACAGTAGGCTCACCAGATCCTTCGAGATTAATCACAGGAGTACCGTGTTTTTCTATTATTTGATCTAGAATGTTTTCAAACAAGTTCAGCGGCATTTTTTTAGTGAAGTCTTTGCCTCGTCCAGTGCTTTGAGGACACATTGAACAGGTATAATTACAACCGCCAAATACTTCAAGTACAACTCTCTGTAATTCCATATGGAATACTTATGTGTCATGAAAAACAAATTAGAAAAACTGAAGGTATAAGTATCAGCTGAATGTATACCATACTCACCAACAAACCGCACTTGGTCACTGATAATTGCAAATTTGCAGATCACAGTTACACAGCAAGTCAAACTGATATTGTGCATATATTTGATACCTACGTTGACAAATATCTGGCTAACAAAACACCTGTGTCAACACCTTATGCTCTACTAGCTGATCATTATTGTGACTTTGAAACAGTGGATGATACAAAAATTTTATGCTTGCCACTATGGGTAGCAAGGGAATCTAAATATTGGGCCAATGATGATTATTCAGAAACCTTGGAAACTCATTCTTGTTTTAACTTTATGGTAAACAAATACAAACTACACCGAAATCTGTTGATCAAATTCATTGAACTGTTTGGGTTAACCTCTGTTGATTACACCTATAGTGCTATTCATCCAGTGGCAGATATGTCTCCAGTTTTACAAGATCTTGAAATCATTCCTTATACTCTACTAGAGCAACCAGCACTTGCAGAATTACTGTCACCAGTAAAAACGCAGAAAAAGTTTATTTCTGCACCCGATATCTCTGAGAACGAAATCACAGATTCTAATAGAATAAATTATCTAGACAACAAACACTCTTGGGACATTGGCGTAAAAAACATATTCTACAACAGTGCAGTATCTCTAATCTCCGAAACTGATGTTGAGACAAACAGAATTATGTTTACAGAGAAAACTTTATTTGCTATACTAGGTTGTACGTTTCCAATTTGGGTAGGTAGTTATGGCGCACCAGACTTTGCAAAAAAAATTGGCATAGATATTTTTGATGACATTATTAACCATGATTATCAATACAAATCTACTGTGACAGAGCGTTGTTATTTTGCAATTAAAAACAACTTGCACCTGTTAACCAATCTTGATCAAGTAAAAATTTTGCGCAGAGAAAGATTATCACGTCTGGACCAAAACAAGCAGGCACTATTAGAAGGCAATATTTTTAATCGCTATATCAACGAGCAAATTTCTAAACTCAACAAGCCATTACAGCATGCTGTAAAACCCTTTGCTGATCATTACCTACAAAGCAAAAGTTCGCCCACTAACCAGGATCCAATTTCATATTAGCAACTTAACAAAGTACAATTTTGTTCACCAGTTGCCATAAATATCAAAAAGAGATTTATATTCAAATGCAAAAGAAAACTCGCAGTATTCTTGAAGAATTAGATACAATCTACAATGACAAATACAGTCAATTGAATGAACGAAAATATGTAGTAGAAAGCCGTGCTAGTAATGTTATTGCTAGTGCAATTAGATTATTGGAACAGATTGAAGAACTGTACAGCCCAGAAGAAGCTGAAAATCTACAACGTAAATTATTGAATAGTATTCGTCTTAAAGATCCACGCAAGTTTTCACGTTCAGTGAGGAGAGTCGATGAAAGCAAGTGAATTTGTCAGTGAAGGTTTTTTCGATAAACTGGCTACAGGTACTAAGAAGTTTCTTGACAAAAAACAACAAAATCTTTACGATCGTGTTAAGAAACAATATCCAGACGCCGACGAAACAACTATTATGACCATTGTCAAAGGTTTGGGTGATCCGTCGATGATGGCAAAAATAAACGATCCTCAGGTCCTGAAAAAAGCTGAGCTTATGCAAAAACACGGCATCACTCCAGATGAACTTGCATCAAAAGTTAAACAAAGAGCTGACCGTAAACCAATTGAAAAGAGTATTCAACGTCAAAAGCAAAAACTCAGAAAGCAAGGCAACCAGCAACCTACAACACAAAAAGTTAATACGCCACCAATTGGAGCAGTGTTACCTAGCAAGCAGTATGGTGACATAGTATTCAAAGGAAATATGTGGACCAGTCGAGACGGCGTAGTAAAGTTTAACAGCCCGGACGCAATTAAAAACTTAAATCGTTCATATCTTCAAGCTAAACAAGCTGGAGTAATCTAATGCTCACAGAAGGCGGAAATGAATTCAAAGATGCTGAAGGCAAACCAGCAACACAACGCATCAACCAAACGGATGTCAAGCCCACAGTTGCCTGGTTAGAACAACTAACTGGACTTGAATTGCTAAACAACATGCTAGGAAGCACAGGAAAGAAACCTACGTCAGGCGATTTGGACCTAGCAGTAGATGCAAACAAAGTAGATAAAGGTCAGTTTAGAGCAAAACTGGAACAGTGGGCAACCAGCCACGGACTAGATCCAAAAGAATGGGTTTCTGCTACTGGAATTAATATTCATCTTAAAACACCTATTGCTGGACGTCCTGATAATGGCTATGTACAAACAGACTTTATGTTTTTACAAAAGCCTGACTTTCAGAAATGGTATCTGACACAGGATGACGACAGCAAGTTCAAAGGTGTGACACGAGCTATACTGTTAGCAAGCATTGCAAAAAACATGGGTTACAAGATCAATCAAAACGTTGGATTGGTTAACAGAGCTACCAACGAGCTGGTCACTGACAATCCAGATGAAGTTGCAAAACTGTTTATACCGGGTGCCACAGACAGAACACCATTGGGCAGTGTTGAAAAAATATTAGCCGCTCTTAAAAAAGATCCTAAACGAGATGCTAAGTTAGCAGACTTCCGTGACTATGCCGCAAAGCAAGGCATCACTCTTGAAGAAACGGTTGACACAGAGGATGAAAATAGTGTACACTGGTTAGCTAGACTGAGAGACAGAGTTGTCAATCAGGGCTACCAAGTTATCGTCGAAAGTGCTATACTGGAGGAAGGTGTGCGCATAGAGCATCCAGAAGACCTAGTGTTTGATCGTGGTAGTGCAGGTATTGATACTGCTATCCAAGGACTTGAGCGTACAGCACAAGAGCCAACCACTGCAACCGTAAAGTGGGACGGCAAGCCAGCAATCATATTTGGCCGAAATCCAAAGGGTGAGTTTGTGCTCACGGATAAAGGCGGCTTTCTCAAGTCTGGTGGTGTTGGTCTTGCAACAAGTCCTAAACAAATGGCTGATGTACTAGCACAACGCAAGGGTGGCGGTAGAGAAGAACTAGCACAACTGTATGCTGATCTTTGGCCTGTGCTAGAAAAGGCGACACCCAAGAATCTCAAAGGATACCTACAAGCAGACCTGCTGTTCCATCCACAAAAGCCTTATGCAGAGCAGGACGGCAAACTCGTATTTGAACCAAACACTGTGAAGTACAGTGTGGATGCAAACAGTGATCTTGGCAAGCGTATTGCCGACAGCAAGTTTGGTCTTGTTATTCACAGCAAGTTAGATGCACCAGGTGCCGACGTCGAACCCGTAAGTGGTGCAACAGTTTCTGATATACCTGATTTGTTTGTTGCTGATCAAAACATCAAAGACAGTGTGGCTGGCGTACAACTTGATGAAAAGAATATTTCACAACTCAAACAGTTAAAAAGCAAGTACGGTTCACAAATTGATGCCCTGTTCAACCCTCAAGAGTTGCGCAACAGACGCATCAGCAATTTCCCTAAACTGTTCAAGCAATACATTAATACCAAAGTTCGTGCAGGCAACTACGATAACATGATCAAGGGCTTTGTTGACTGGGTAAGTGAAAAAGTGCCAACACAAGCACCACGCATGATTGAGTGGATGAAAGAAAACAGCCAAGGCACAGCGGCACTGGTAAACACCTTCCTACTGCTCAGTGCGGTAAAGAATGACCTGATACGCCAGTTAGATCAAAACGCACACGAAATTGAAGCAAGCATCAACGACGAGCCTGGACACGAAGGCTATGTAGGACAGGATTTAAAGTTTGTAGACAGAATGCGCTTCAGTCAAGCAAACTTTGCAAAGAACAATCCGGAACTGTAATGGAATTCATACGCGAACTCAATGAAAGCAGATTGTACAAACGTCTTGGACAAGTGGATGGACTTAGTGTTCATGACATTGCTGAAAGACTGTTTGAACATTTGTTAGCATTGCAGATTTTAGTTCACGAAGATCCTGCGTATGCAAAGGCACTTGCATCGCAAATACTTAAACAGCAACAGTTCAATGGTTTTAGAACCAGCCAAAGTGACTTATATAATCTCATTAACCTTGTTATAAATCAGGATCAATACAGTCATCTTATGACTACCGATGCTGGTATTGGTATTCCAGAACTAAGGCTAAGACGAAACTTGTATGATATAAAAAATGGTCGATACAATAACAATGATTACAGCGCACTAATGTATCTCATGCAACAACGGTTTGACAAGTTGCCGAGCAGTTTATTTGGTATCCGTCGTTTAGCAAGCGATTATAAAAACATGTCTCCATCTAATCGTGACAATTTGATCAAACGCCTACGTCTTCACATGCGAGAGCGCGGAATTCAAAGCGATCTTTTTCAAAAGCTACTTAGCATCAATCCATAGCCATATATTTTTACGTTTTTGTATAAATAAATGTAAGGACAACAAGTCCTACTATATTTAGGAGATATTAAAAATGGCAAGTTTTACTCGCTCAAACGGTGATGCACAACAAGTTATGCATATGGATACCGACAACGGTCATCCAAGTGGAGCTCTAACAGCAGACGCTCTTGTAAACTCAGCAGGTCCAGCTCTTGACTTTTTCGCTCTAGTAGTTGAAAATGGTTCAAACCAAGCAATTGACCTTCAGAACGAACTAGACGCAGGTGAAGGCGTTGAAGCTATTCTTCGTGAAATTCAACAGACTGCTACAGTTGCAGTTTACCAAGTTGAAGACGCAACTTCTGGACAAATCAGCCTAGCTGTTTATCCACAGGGTGCTTACACAGCAACTACACTTACCCAGGCTATTGTTGGTCTTGGTTCAAGTGTTGGTTCTAACACAATTGACGTATCTGGTTCACAGGCTACAGACGTAGGCTTCAAGCTAGCTACTTCATAAGTTTTTGTAACTTATACCGTAAAAACCCTAGTTTTCTTAACTGGGGTTTTTTTATGGCTTAAATACGGTCATGTTAGAAATCAATGAATTCAGCGTTCCCTTGTATGGGTTTGAATGGGAAGATGCTGACACGCACAAAGACCGACTGAAAGAAATTTGCCATCTACTTGAGCAGAACAACAGCACCAGTGGAGTTGCTCCGGGTGCAAAACATGGCTTGTACGAGAGTGCATTTAACTTTCTAAATCTTGAAGATCCAAGCGTAAAAGCCTTAGCTGATTTTGTCAATCAAAGCATATGGAAAAGTGCCAGCAAGGCCAATGAAGGCAAGTGGGACGCAGGTATGCAACTTGCTGTAAAAGTCCACGAAAGTTGGTGTCACATTTGCCGTCCTGGTGCTCATCATGACAAGCACATACATGGTAACAGCAGTTGGAGTTGCATCTACTATATTGATGTAGGCGACAGCAACAACGAAACCAAAAACGGGCTTACAAGATTTTACAATGCGTTGAACAGCAGTTACTTTGACATGGGCACAATGTGGATGACTGCAAAAAGCAGTATTGACATCAACAACAAGGATGGATTGTTGTTGGTATTTCCTAGTTTCATATACCACAGCCAACTTCCATACACCAGCGCAGATGATAAAAATCGTTATGTGGTAGCGGCAAACAGCAAAATTGTAGAGGTAAAAAAATGATTGAAATTGATGTAGCAGACAATTGGCTAAGTGAAGAGCAAGCCGAGGAAGTGTTTGTAAAAACAAGATATGCAAAAGGTTGGCATTTTGGACAGCGTAGTGTTAGCAATGGGCTTGGCTTTTGGATGCTGGACCTTGACGATGATCCACTGTTTACAGACACATTATTAAAACAAATTGAGAAAGACGCAGGCAAAAAATTTGAACTCAGCAGGGTGTACGCTAATGGACAAACCACTGGACTCTGTGGAAGTTTACATCAGGATGTAGTTGATGCACCAGAAGGCAAATACTACACTGTCTTATATTATGCAAATAAAAACTGGAATCCAGTATGGGGCGGAAATACTGTGTGGTTTGACAAAGACGGATTAGAAATACGTCAACAATATCCTACACCAAATACAGCAGTAATGTTTGATAGCAAAATACTACATGCTGGTATGGAACCAAGCCGTCATTGCACAGAACTTCGTGTAACAGTAGCATGGAAACTTAAGGTTGCAGACGCCTAAATACATTTATGAATCACCAGATCACGGTAAAACTTTATATCGGCGTCTAGTTGGCGAAACTCAGAGACATCTTATGAATGGCAAAACAGAAGTTATTACACAGTTTGATATTACGCCCACTGGCGTAAAAAGTTATAGACGCAACAGTGAGCTCAGTGATGCTGACTGGAACTATCAACGCAATCAACAACGAAACTTTGAGACTTTACTACAGTGCATTAGTCTTAGGTGTCAGCCAATGAACATTTCACCCGTAACAACTTTCTTCATTGAAGATCAGAAAGTATGGTGTTTTACGTTTGAAACAGAAATTGAAGCAATATTTTGGAAAGACAACGATCCTGTTGGCATACTTAAAAGTGATTGCGATGGAGTACCAATGATTGTAGGACTTGGTGAAACTTATAAGGATGGGTTTTTCCATCCTTACCTAATTACAGAAGGCATAAGTGCTAATATATCCTTCTCGGTTGTGTAAAATAAATACTTCATGAGCGTAGAAACCACAGCAATAGAAAAAAAGAGCCTTGAAAGCCATGTTGAGCTGTGCGCTGAACGTTATAAATTTATGGAAGCAAAACTTGAAACACTCGACGAAAAAATCACAGAGGTCGAAGGTGTTGTTAAAGAAGTGCACCAATGTGTACATAAACTTACAACCAGACGTAATGATCAAGTTATGCAATGGGGCGGCGGAATAATACTCACATTAGTAGGAGTAATAGGATGGCTTCTCGCAAATTACGTTCTATAAAAAACAAAAGGAAAGCCGCAGACAATCTTGCTAGGCTTGCACAAAAACATCTAATAGATAATCCTAATCTAATCATTGATACTGGCAATACCATCAGTGTGTTCGGCGTATATACTATTGTAAAAAAACTTGAAGAATACACCATATATAAAAATAAAGTAGAGCAAACCGTATTAGGCTCAGCTAAGAATGCTCTTAGCTGGTGTATATTTGACAAATATAAATTGGATTATCTCAAGCACACCATTATAGAATGCGATAAACAACTTTGTTATCGTAGAACGGAAATAAGCCATTATGTAAACTGTATAAAAAATAGCGCAGATAAGTTTCAAAAGGGTATTTTATTTGATCGTTTATATTATAGTAAAGACCGAGCATTACAAATAAAAAAACAATTAGATAAATGTGTTAATTTGGCTAAATACTGGCAACAAAAGGGATTCGAGAATGAAACTTCAAGACTTGGAATCAAGTAGCGTACAAAAATCACAAAAAGTTTTTGAAAGTTACTTTGAAAAGAAAATTGATCTTAGTGCTATCGATCAATCTCAGGCACTAAGCATGCTAAAAAAAGTAAGAGCAGCAATTGCAGAGCATCGCAATAGTAAAAATCTTCATACCAGTGAACGTAACCCAACATATCTTAAGGCTGTGTTTATGGAGCAGGCGTTGTCAAGTTATATTGCTGAAATGGATATGCCAATGGCAGTTGACATGAGTGATCCTAAAACCAAAGCCACACTCGACAAGGCCGCCAATGGACAAAATCTGACTCCAGACGAGCAAAAAACTGTAACTGCAATTGCTACATTGAAAAAAGAAAGCAAAAAGAAGAAGAAATACAGCAAAAAAGTGATGGAAAGCGAAATTCAACAGGCACAGGTTGTACTAGCGGCACAAGATATGGTTGATCGTGTTCAAGGCATGATTGAAGATATTACTGAAATGGAATACAAAGATCTTCCAGCATTAGTTGAAAGCATTCGCAATGAAGTTGGAACCAGTGAAGCACAAAGTTATCGCGAAACTGCAACTTCAAGTTTAGAAGGACTAGTAGAAGCTCTACAAAATGCAAAGGGACAACTCGAATCTGCCCAAGGCGTTTTAACAGGGCAAGAACCAGTTGTCCCAGGCGAAGGCGAGATGGATATGGACGTTGACGTAGATGGCGATACTGCTGATGTTGATGTTGATATTGAAGAACCAGCAGAAGAGCCAGGATCAGATCTAGAGGCAAGTCTCGGAAGAGCTCGTAGATAAATGCGCATCCAAGAATTCGCTGATACAGAAACGCAGAAGTTGTATGCAATCAGCGAATTCTTGCTTGGTCGTGCAGACGATACAGATACACAAAAAAGCATAAGCATACCAGCCTTCATTGGTATGGCTCGTAGTATCGGATTGAATCTTACAGATCAAAGTTTGCGCGACATAGCAACTAAACCTCCCCTAAATAAAATCATTGTCAACGTTACAGATGATAGTGTTATCTTTGCCGGAGCCGGCGAGGCCACTAAAGTTACAGACAAGATGACAGT
>Ga0222719_10004318_pt1 | contig 12467 bp, 18 predicted proteins | sample C33_34DmetaG_FD_165039 | JGI IMG/M metagenome (GOLD analysis project Ga0222719, IMG submission 165039) | Estuarine water microbial communities from San Francisco Bay, California, United States - C33_34D | ecosystem: Environmental > Aquatic > Marine > Unclassified | place: USA: California...
TCGTTAGCATATTCAGCATCTGGATTGTGTGCTTCAATACCTGCCAACTGCTTGAATCTTCTTACATCATCATGTTCGCTGTTTGGAGCCTCTGGTTCAATCTCCATATCAGTTTCGCCATCACGATCTAGATCAAAGTTAACACTGTCGTCATCACGTGACACAACAGGATTATTTTGCTGTTCGTCATCAACTAAGTCTAGTATGTTTCTAATAATATCTGTAATTCTCATAATTTATCCTATAGTGCCGCTATTCTTGTTTGGAAGTCAGCAAAGTCTAAACTTGCCGCCACTAGTGTTTTTAAATCAACTAATGATATGGACGCACTGCTCTGTGTTGTAGCATCTGGAAACTGTATTGCTGTGTCCGTTACAATCCATGCTCCGCCTCTAACAGTTAAATTAATATCTCCGCCTGTAGTTTGAACATCAACACTGCCATTAAATGTATTAAGTCTATATCCGTCTCCAGCAGTAATAGTTATGTCGCCGCCGCCGAACCATGACCAAAATTGCGATCCTAGGTTACCTGTAATACTTGAATTAACAGCATCAACTAATATAGTTGAGTCACTTGCCATTACACTACCATACAAGTCTGAAGTAATTGTTCCTGGTACAGCATCTTGGAAAGTAAAAGTTCCTGCTCCGTCAGTTGTTAAAACTTGACCAACTGTTCCGTCACCAACAACACCTGGCAATGATAAAAGTGTTACACCAGATTGTACCGGTGCTGAGTCAGCAATAGTACGTATAGAAGCCGCTAGTATTTCTACTTGTGAACTTGCTCTAATGGCTGCCGGATCGGTAATATCAATACCTGGATCAATTGCGTACATGTAATCAGTATTGATTGTAAAATAATCTTGTGTAATATCTGTATAGTAGTTGGCAGTATTAATTGTAATTGATGTAACATTACCACTACCATCAATCACAGCATCATAAACACTTGGAATAAAATCCGGAGTTCTAATTGCTGGGTGTGACCATTCCCAAGTTGCTGAATCAATTATTGTTGAACCCGCAACTACCGTTGCGTTAATATTATAATTTGGAACACCAACTACAGCTCTATCATCTTGAATGCTTCCAGGCTTTTCTAAACTAATTGTTACTCCCGGTATTGAAGTTCCTGCTGGAAGACTAATACCACCTGATGGTGATGCTGATAAAGCGGTGTTGCCTAAGTTAATAGTTGTGCCGCTTAGCCATAAATCTTTAAATCTTTTTGTAGACGATCCAATATCGTATGTGATATTTTGATCTGGAATAATATTACCTTTAACAGTCCCGTCTAGATTAATTTTAGAATCAATGCTATCTACAAGTGGAGTTGAATCATCTCCAAAAACAGAACCATAATGATCACCACTGGTATTACCTGTTAGATCTCCTACAACATTGTTATTCAATGTTCCACTAATAACACTAGCAGGAATATTACCATCCACTGCGTCGACTAACAGTGTACTATCATCAGCAAATACTGAACCGTTAATATCTTTAACTATTGAACTGAGCTGGGCGTCTAAGATGATCTGATCTGTTGCTGAATCTACTGTAACTGTTACATTATTGTGTCTATTGTGATTAAATGCCGGACCTGTTATAGCAGTTATGTTGCCTGAATTTCCAGCACCAATTAACACATATAATTCATCAAAGTTTGAATTGATCTTTGTAAATGCGTTACGTAAAGGGTCACCGTTATTTGAATTAACCCCTGTTCCTAAATTAACTGTTTGTTTCGTCATTATTGTCCACCCGGCTGTATTTTTACTGTAAATAGCTCTGTAATAACTATATTTAGCGTAACGGACAATGATTAAAAAAGAACCTTTTAAAAATTTACTAGACAATTTAAAAGAAACCGGCAAGTATCGGGTGTTTAATGACATTCTAAGAGAAGCTGGTGACTATCCTAATGCTATTTGGTACGGTCCATACAACATTAAAAAGATTATTAACTGGTGTTCAAACGACTACTTAGGTATGGGACAACACAAAGTTGTGCTTGATGCTATGCGTACAGCACTAGATCAAACAGGCGCAGGTAGTGGCGGTACGAGAAACATTGCTGGTACAAGCCATTATCACGTAGCACTTGAACACGAGTTAGCAGGTCTACATAATAAACAGAGCAGTTTATTATTTTCATCTGCTTACGTAGCAAATGAATGGACCTTAATTGCTCTTTCACAAATAATCAAAGACATAGAGTTTGTGAGTGATTCTAAAAATCATGCTAGTTTAATACAAGGTATGCGTCATAGTCGTAGACCTAAGCATATCTTTGAACATAATAATATGGAATCACTAAAACAAGCTCTAGCACAAGTAGAGGGAACTCCTTGTATTGTTTTTGAAAGTGTCTACAGCATGGATGGGAGTGTTAGTAAGATAAAAGATATCATTAAACTAGCTAAAGAATATCATGCTATTACATACATCGATGAAGTTCATGCTGTAGGCCTCTATGGAGAGCATGGAGGTGGCTGGACTGAAAAGTTAGGAGTACAAAACGACATAGATATTATTAACGGAACACTAGGTAAAGCATTTGGAGTACAAGGTGGATACATTGCCGCTGACTCTGATATTGTTGATGCCATTCGTTCTGTTGCTTCTGGTTTTATTTTTACTACATCTACTAGTCCTGTAACTTGTTCCGGAGCACTAGCCGCTGTCAAATATTTAAAACAGCACAATGAACTTAGAGAACAACACCAAGAACGTGCTAAGAAATTAAAACAGATGTTAGCAGACGTTAACATCGAAGTACACACAGATAGTCAAACACACATTGTTCCTGTAATGGTACGTGATCCTAAACTGTGTAAACGAATGAGCGACATGTTATTAGAAGATTATAATATCTATGTTCAAAGTATTAACTATCCTACTGTTGACGAGGGAACAGAGCGTTTACGTATTGCTCCTACCCCGTTACATACAGATGCTATGATGAGCGATCTAGTTGATGCTATTAGAAAGGTTTTTAAACGCTGTGAAAAAAATGTTTAACTTTAAAGAACTAGTTAACGAACCACCAATTATTGGATTTGATTATGATGTTAGCAAACTTCAATCTATATACAATCGAGAAATGCCTTCAGATCCTGGAGAGCAGGGACTAGGTCATTCTAAACAAAATCTTAGAAGATTGTTCTTTGGAGAAGATAAAAATTTTTACGAATTTCAAAATTCTTTTAAACAAGCAGTACCTGATATTGTTTCCAAGTTTATTGAAATGGATCAAAAACAAACAGCAATGCCTAAACGTTGGCCTTCACATAAAGCCGACGAGTTAGCAAAAAGATTAAGCCTTGACATATGGCCTGTAATTGATATGCCGGGGTTCAGTCTTAGCTCACACTTAGATCAAAGAACATGGTTTGCCACAGGCCTGTTAAACATCTGTGATAATAAACCAGTAACTTATTTTACTAAGAAACAAAAAAGAATGTTTGTTAAGCCGTTCTATGAAGTTGACGGCAGTGCTGGCAGTGGTGTACTTTGGTTAAACACTGAGTCTACATGGCATCATATGAAAACTGTAGAACATCAAAGAAAGATTGTACAGATTAGTTTAGTATTGCTTTAGTTGGCCGTGCTTCGTTATTACTGAACCTGAAACAGAGACCTTTTCGATAGCCTTAAGTATCTGAGAACATTCTTGTTCTTCTTTCGAACTGTCTAACCATATCGGATCAAGCCCAAAGAAAATTCCTTTGTGTTCAAACGCTGTGAACATTTTCATAATACTTTGATTTGTATACTTGGCAGCCCCGTAGAGTGCGTGTTTATATTGTTCAGGTTGATCTTGGTGAATCATTCCAGTTAACATCCAACCTATTTTAGTGTCTGGCCCAATGCTTGACTCTAGCAATTTAATTAATAATATCGGAAGTTGACAGTGTGTAAAATAAGATTGATTCCATTTATTAATATCAGGTAGTTGTTTATTTTCTTTAAAAACTAATTGTTCAACTCCTATATAAGAGTTTTGATTAAAGAATATAATATCATATACTTTTGATTTAGAATTAATATTATTCGCAATATCTACAATATGTTTTTGTTCGACAGTATTCCAATTAACTCTATGTGATTTAACTCCAAGTATGGGCAATGCCTTGCTTGTGATAATATCAACTGTGTGGCCGTTTGATTTTAAAAACTTTGTAAAAGACAAGCCAAACTTTGATCCTCCACCTACTAACAATACATTCATACTTTATCTCCAAACTTTAATAAAAACACTGTGTAATCTTCTTCAGTGATCTCACCAGTAATTATTACTCTGTGTCCTAGGTAACTAGGATCTGGTTTTAGATGCCAGGCCAAATCATGGGCATGTTTATGACACCATTTTCCTTGTTCAGTTGCTTCCCATTTACAAAGTGGTTCAGCAACCATTAACACCGGATCTTCGACATCCCCCATGAGGAATTCATGTAGGACACGAGTTTTCACATTAAATTTTCTCGCCTGCTTTAAAGCCACGAAAACGTAAGAAACGTGGAAAACGTAAACTGTACGTACCGTCTTGATTCTGTGTAATAGCGTCTGCTCTTACTTCTACAATTTGCCCAGGGATATTATCTTTACTATCCCAAAACTCAGTCCTATTAGCATCACTAAAACCACTGCCGACATTAACATTAATTTGCTTTCCGTCATCAAGTCCTTCACAAACGAAAGCACCAAGTTTATTTTTGTTCCGTCCTGTTCCTTCTTCGACATGTTTTACCTCCAGAGAAACTTCAATGAATGGCTTTTGTTTTAACCATGCTACGCTTCTCTTACATTGATATTTGGCATTAGGATCTTTTATCATAATACCTTCAAAGCCTGCTTCAACCATCTGTTTATTGAAGTCTTTGAATTCTATCTCGTCTGTCATTACATCTAGATCAAACAGCTTCTGATCTACAATACCAACACAGCCCATCTGTTCAAACAGTTTAGTAAATGTTTTAAGTAGTTCTGTTCTACGCTTTTGACCTAATACACTTTCACCTGCTTGGAATTCGCTTAAAGGCAAAATATCAAACAACATAAGTTTAGCATCTTGTGCTTGAACATTATCTTTACGATGAACTTGTTTCATAAGGCTTTGGAAGTCTTCACTGACAACTTCTCCATCAAGAACATATGAACGCCCAATGTTATCAATTTCTTTTGCTATAGCATCTGTAATGTGTGTAAAGTTTTCTAACACCTTGCCGTTACGTGTAAACTGTGTTACAGTTTTTTTCAAATGATCAATTACTGTGATACAACGAACGCCGTCAAGTTTAGGCTCTACTAGTTTCTTGCCTGTAATCTTACTTTCGTGATTAGCACCATCATGTGCTAACATACATTCAAACACAGGAACTTTATATTGATCTTTTTTAAGTTTCTTAGCAACCTTGTTTACAGTCTTTTCACTTACACCGCAACGTAAATCTTTAATAAGAATACGTCTATAGAAACTGTTCCACTGTTCTACAGTTGCGACACTCATTGTGAGTTGAATAGCATCGCGAGCCGCATGTCCTGTTAATTGTCTTGTTTGTAGTTTTTCAGCAAGTTCTTTAAACACTGACCAAGCAAGTCCTTGTCCTGCCCATTCACCGCTTGTGTCTGCTTCAGGAACTTGTTGTACTCCAAATGTATACAACTTATCCAAAGCCATCTTGACACCTTCAAAGAATTCATCAAGTCCTTCTTCCATAGCCGCTTCAAGAATTGCTTCTTTTTCTAATCGACTAGGATGTGTTTCAAGTGCGTGAATAATATATGATGGTTGTGTTCTCATTACTGTTCCTCTCGATAAGCCAATGTATTCGCCTGTTGTCATTTTATGCCTCTGCTTTCTATATGTTCTTATTATACTAAGGAAATACGATTTTGTCAACCATTTTATCCAAATCATTTTTGAACTTATGTGTTGGGACGCAGGTACTGATTTGTCTATTTTCTACTGAATTTAGCCGTTTTGATACTTCCCAACACTGGTCCATGGATTCATAAAATACAACACTATCCATAAACATTACTATCAAGAATGCTTTAATCATTCACCGAATGTGTATTATGGTCTACAAGATCTTCAGGTTGAAAATAGTAAACCCATGCTTCTGCGATGTTGTTCCAATAATTATTCAACTGTTCTTTGTTTCTTTGAACCTGTTGCTGACCTTCTGCCCAGCTGTTTCTCTGGAACTCTTTAGTTTCATTCCATTCGTTTTTGATAAAGTTTGTAACCTTATTGTTAATAGCTCTTTCTTTTGCTGTCTCGATTGTGTTAATAATAGGATTAGTTTCTTTTGCTTGGGCTTCGTAATTGTGTACTAGTGCTACTAGCATTACTGCCACTGCTATAGTTGCTATATTTTTCATATTAACCTCTTTCTGTTGTTAGTTTGTTTCTGAGTTTTCTACGTGACTCAATTTGTTTCCAATACCTAAATGGATGATAGGATGTATAGTAACCCTTGGGCTCTAATACTTTACTAGCATCATCTAGTTTTCTTATGTCTTGGATTAGAACTGTTGTAAAACTTTGATGAAGTCCTTCCAATAACCACAAGCTCTTGTTGCGAACATTTAGCGAACTGTTTAAACTGTCAACACCACCTTGTAGTTGTCCTTCGTTTATTTGTTCAACGTTCGTGTTCATAGCAACTACTACCATATCGTAGGTGCCGTCAAATTTTTCACACTCACTGCTCACAGCAGACCAGAAGTCCCATAAGTCAGCATCTCTTACTTTAACTACGTCAATCTTATTTGTTTCAAGTGTATTTTTAGCATAAGGACAAATTTTCTGTACATGAATAGCATTAATCCATTCTGCTAACCATCTTTCTAAAATCGAGTCTAGTGGGTCTACTTGATTCATGTTAATCCTTTTTGGCGCACCCGAAGAGATTCGAACTCCTGGCCCCAACTTCCGCAAAGTTGTGCTCTATCCAGCTGAGCTACGGGTGCGTAATTATTACAGTATAACATTATTTTGGTTTTGTCAAGTTTAACATTTCCAAACATATATCTTATCCTGTTTCTTCTTACCTTTTTGTTGCCCTAATTGTTGTTTTAAATCTTCTTCTTCGTCACATGGTTTTAGTCCGTGAGCGACAGCATCTTCGTACATCTTTGGACTAATATTAAATGCTACATTGCCACCCTTATTAATGTGTTTTACACATTTTGCCCATAATGGAATAAAGAACTGTTCATAAAAAGCCTTGTCACTTTGCCATGGCTCCATGTGTTCATACAGTTCTAAATTAACATACGGCGGCGATGTTAATACAAAGTCATAATCAAGTTTACTAAAGTCAACATCTAGAGCACTCTGCCAAAGCATGTTTAATTTAAAAGTTTTTTCTTCTTCAAACAAGCCGTTGCCAAAGTTACGTTCTGCGTCTAAGAAGTTAATCATTTTATCGTAGGCAGTTTTCATTTCAATGTTGGTGTCAATGCCTGTATAGTTAATACCCAAACTCCACGCACCTAACATACGTCCGCCCCAACCTGCTGTTGGATCTAGTACACTTTTAGCATTATACTTTTTATATAGATACTTGGCTGTTGTGCTTTTGAACATCACAATACTGCCTAGGTTAATTCTAAAACATTCATATACATTTCCAGCGGCAGTTCTTCCGCCTCTGTTACGAATCTTAGTTTGCTCTATAAGTTTGTCCCATTCGGTCTTGTCATTCCAAATGTCATAGATAGTTTTGCCCTTCTCACGTTTACAGTTTAGTAAATTTTTAAACTGAAAATGATATAAGAAAGGATTACCAGCAAAGTTATTTTCGTTAGACTCTGCCGTGAACTTGTTTAGGTTATCTAAATCACGCTGAAGTTCTTCTGTAGTAATTAATTTGTGATTTTCAATGTCTTCAATTACTACGGAATCTAAATGTAAGTTTACAGGTTTTAAAGTGTCTGCCATATATTTTCTTTGTACTTCAATCCTTGTATCATGTTCTGTGGAGGACCAGCAAATGTTCCTGTGTGATAACGTATGTGCCATTCTACTGTTGTGGGTTCGCTTTCTGGCTTTGTTTTAATTTCACACAAGAGGTCAAGTCCTGCTCCAAATGTGCCTTCTTTATTAGCAATGTCAACTTGTATATTTTCTTTAACATCATCTATGCTTGGTACATAATACACTGATTTCTTTCCAAAGTCAACATAAAAATATGCTCGTTCTGTAAAGCCTCCCAATTGACTTAGTTTGTTTGTGTCCGTTGTTACTGTGTCTACAAAAACTTCAACTAATTTGGGTTTAATTACTGCGTATAAACTGTTGCGCTCTTTTACAAATTGATCCTTGTGTTGCTGATAAAAGTCACCAAACACTCTGTTAGCACGTTTGGCAATCTTCTTAATCATGCCTTTCTGTGTCATATAAACATTGTGGAACAAGTTAGTTTCGTCAACAGTAACACTACCTTTACTATATCGTAATTCAAACTGGTTGTCTGCCACACGTTCAATGGCATACTTACCTAAGTCATGCTCTTTACGTGACGGGTCAGTCCATACATCACCTACATTAGGGATAGAATTAACTACGCACTTTTTAACTGCTTTCATTAGTGTGGAAAACTCAACTGGTGCTAGATGCTCAAACAAATCACTGCCATGAGCATTGCCCAAGTTCAGGTCTTTTGTACCAAGGTTAAACAGATTAGGTGCGCCTGCTTTAACACTAACACCGCCTAGTGGATGTCCTACAAACAATATGTCTGCTGGGCTATCGTTATCGTTGTTATTGTCATCAGCCTGCCAATCAAACACTGCTGGAACAGCATAATCGTTAGCAACACAATAGGAGTTTATGCGTTCAATATACTCTTTTGCCATGTTAAAGTTTGCGACAAAATCTCTTGTGCCTGTTTCACACGCAATAGGAATTGCTTTGCGAATGTCAACTATTGTTTTTTCAGGATTTACAAGTTTTGTGAGATCGAGATAGTTCTCCGGAGGACGTTGGTTAAAGTCTGATCCTATCTCACTCTTTGCTATACACGCAAACAGTATTGGCAACTCTGTTACATATTTGGTTTGGTTGCTCTTGCCACCCATTGCTTCTCTCCGTTATACTTTGTAGGTCCAGTAGTTAATCATCAACGCTCTGCGCACTGATGTAAAGTTTGTTTTAGGATAATGATGCCATGTCTCAGTACTAGGCACAAAAAACATACAGCGGTTATCTTTTGCTTCAACTTGATAGTCATCACCAAGCACAGTACCTGGATATAGTTCTTTATGATCAGTGTACACCATTGCGCTTAATTTTTTTTCTAAATGATCATGATGCGGTTGTAATTCAAACTCGCCGAAGTCACTTATAACTTCTATGCGTGGGAACGTGCCTTCAAAACTTTGCTTAGTAACATGTTCAAAGAACACACGATAAGGTCCACTCGAGATACTGTTTTGTAATTCCCATAGGTTAGGGACTGCTTCGTAAGGCATGTCACTTACAAACAGTCTGTTACTGTCTACCCTTTTGCCAAATTCAGCCTGCTCACATACGTGTTCAATTTCTTTAAGTTCCGTTAGACAATTCTCCGTTAGAAAGTTATCTACGGTCCAGTGCTGAAATGGGTCAGTGTACTCTTTAAATAATGTATTTGACAATCATCCGTCTCCAATGGATTACTTATTGTCTTACTAATATAACACTGCTTTAAGTGAAAGTCAAGAGTTTTTGGAAAGATTCAGATATGATAATACAGATTTTGTGTTACAATAATTATTGTTATGTCAGATACTATTTTAATTACAGGATCAAAAGGGTTTTTTGGAAAGCAATTAGTTGCTAGGATCAAGCCCACAGGCTTTAAGATCAAAGAGGTCGATCTCTCTGATGGAAAGAACTATCGCAGTTTGACTGAGAAAGATCTTAAGGATGTACGCTATGTTGTACACCTTGCTAATTCTGCTAGGATTACTCCTAGTTGGAAAGAGCCTGCTCATTATTATACAAACAATTTGATAGACACAACAAACTTTTTTAATACTTGCCAAAACGCAGGAGTTGAGAAGTTCTTATACTTTAGTAGCAGTAGCGTCTACGGTAATAACGGCGAGGAATATCAAAGTGAAGAGCATCGTTTGTGTCCAACTAATCCGTATGCTCTAAGCAAAATGTCTGCGGAAATTAGTCTTAAACTGTTTGCTGACAAGACTAAATTAATTATTGCTAGGCCGTTCACAATGTACGGTGAAACTATGCCGTTGGTTAACAATGCTCTAGCGATAGGTAAATTTATTCATGCTTATAAAAATAACAAGCCTATCACGATTGATGGTGACGGACATCAGAAACGGGATTTTATTTCGGTTGACGACTCGGTAGATGCTGTGTTATTATTACTAGAACTTGCGAACCAAGGAACATACAACATTGGAACTGGAAAAAGCATTAGTATTTTAGATCTAGCAGAACTTTTTGATTGCCCAATATTGTTTGGGCCTAATAGAAGGGGACCAGAGTACAATACGTGTGCCGACGTTAGCAAGTTAAAACAGTTAGGGCTTCAGCCTTCAACTGATGTAATGAACTGGATACTTGAACACAAGAAAACTAATTTTGAGGAGTTAACATGCCATTAGTACCTATGGTGATTGAAAGCACATCACAAGGAGAACGAGCCTTTGACATTTACAGTCGTTTGCTCAAAGAAAGAATCATTATGCTTAATGGTCCAGTAGAGGATCATATGGCTAACTTAATTGTAGCCCAGCTACTATTTTTAGAAAGTGAGAATCCAGACAAGGATATTTCATTGTTTATTAACAGCCCAGGTGGCAGTGTTACTTCAGGCTTATCTATCTACGACACAATGCAGTTTATTAAGCCCGACGTAAAAACGTATGTCATGGGTCAAGCGGCGAGCATGGGCTCATTCTTAGCAATGGCTGGTACACCAGGCAAGCGTTATGTACTTCCAGAAAGCCGTACAATGATCCATCGTGTAAGCTCAGGCACACGTGGCACAGGCGGAAGTGTACATATTCAAGAAATGGAAATGGAAGATAACATTCGTCACTTAGAAGAATCTAAGCGTATTAACAAACGCCTAACTGAGCTGTATGTTAAACACAATACCGCAGGAAAAGATTATGATGAGATGTTTGAAACTATGAAGTTTGATACGTTCTTGTCAGCACAAGAAGCAGTCGAATGGGGACTGGCTGATTCAATTATTGATAAACGCTAAATCCAACTTTCAATAGTTTGTTGGCTACATGCTAGAACAGCAGTATCCCACTGTGACTCAGTAGGTGTATTAAAAATCCAATCAAGTGATGGTTCTTTTAGAATCAACCAACTATGGGCAGGTGTCCAAGGACCCTGTCCTTTTAGTTCTCCGTTTAGTTGTCCTGGTCCCCAACTAGAGTGTCCAAAGAATGTTCTCCATTCATTTGGTTGGTTCTCACCTAATTCTTGGAACATGTTTGGATCGCTAGTAACACCCATATTCATGTTTATTACATTACTTCTAGGTTGACGGAAGTCTATTGAATGGAGCATAAACACTAGGTTAGTGTGTACAGGGCCGCCCCAATACATTGTGTGTCGGCCAATATGATCTGGACAATAAGGGCCATTTACTAATTCTTTAATTTGATGATTTGTGGGTCTGTTAATTACAACACCAGCACTACCTGACTCGCTGTGATCCCATATATAAACAACACTCTTTTTGAATCTAGTGTCAGTACAGTTTGGTGGAGCAACTAGGCAGTCGCCTGCTTTAATGTCGTACATTTTATCCCGCCCTGGTTGGACTCACCCATCCGCCATACTTTTCGCTCTTGGCTTTGATGTTGTCTAAACTTACTCGAGAGTCACCTTTCTTTTGAGTTTTATCAGTGTCTCTCGCCCTTAGGCCTTGTGCTTTACAACTGGCTAGATTACTTGCGCCAAGTTTGCTATCAGGCTTTGAACTTCTACACAATGCCACACTGGCCTTACCACGTTTTCTACGTGCTGACCTTGCTTTCTTGTTTGATTCTTCTTGTACAATATCTTTAATACGCATAATATTATTTACCCGTTTTCTCTTATCATATCACATAGTGTGACAACGTTTGCTTTAACGTCTTCGTCTCCGGTTAAAAGATTTTCAACTGTTAAGTTAATATAATCAATCTGTGTAATCAGTTCGTCACCTGTATAATTTTCTTCTATTGCTTTTAGTTCAGATGCTATTGTTGCTCCGCGACTGTTAGCAGATTCAATTGCTGTATAAAGTTCTTCTTTGGTCATTTATATTTGCTCTCTGTTATATTAAATTTTAAGTTATCGTGATCTGGATAACTTACAACTACTGGTCCTTCCGGACAAGCATAATCAATACGTGCTAATAGTGTTGCCGGCCCTGGGTCAATCATATGTTTGTGTTCTTCATCAATAGTAAATGTAAATCCAAACTTATCAAC